>Ga0074045_10002517_pt1 | contig 16946 bp, 14 predicted proteins | sample BogForMeECP23OM2_FD_94442 | JGI IMG/M metagenome (GOLD analysis project Ga0074045, IMG submission 94442) | Bog forest soil microbial communities from Calvert Island, British Columbia, Canada - Bog Forest MetaG ECP23OM2 | ecosystem: Environmental > Terrestrial > Soil > Wetlands ...
GTACCTTGTTCACTGCGACGGAGGAAAGCCAGCATTGTATAGAGGCTCACGCTCAATGTCTCAAGGCCAAGGAAGAGGGACGCGAAGTGACTGCTCGCAACTAGCACGGCAGCGCCAAGTGTCGCTACGAGGAGCAATAGATAGAACTCCTCATGTTCTGTCCCCTGATGTCTTTCTAAATACCCGTAGGAAAGGAGCGTTATAAGAAGGCTTGTAAAGAGGATCAGGCCCATGTAGAAAAGTGCATAATAGTCGAATATCAGAAGAGGCGTCACCTGACGGGGTGCCATTTGACCGGAAATCATCAATGATGCAATAGAAACAGCGATTCCTATTGTGGTCAATACCACCGTAAGATAGTGGCATCGGTAAAATGCGATTACCAGCATTACGATGACTATGGTGGCGGTCAGCGCCAGCAGTGGCATTATCGTTAAAATATCATTGATCGTCATCGCGTTCCTCTGATCCCGTCTGAGTCCTCCTCAAACCTGTCCCGAATAGTTCCCGAGAGACCTGTTTGCTCACTCTGGGACGGATTCACTGTTTGGCTCAAAGCCGCTGCTTGGCGAAGGTGCTCTAAAGATTGTCTTGCCGTAGTGAGGAGAGGCTGAGGATAAATGCCCAGCCAGACAAGACAAATGATAAGCAACGACATGACGGCCATTTCGCGGATCGAAAGGTCAGGTATCTTCCATGCCTCCTTGTTCATTCCGTAGAATATCGACTGAATCATCCATAGCGAATAGACAGTCGCGGTAACAAGGCCGAGCGCGGCAAGTACAGTAATTGTGGCATTCACCCGGTATGAGCCCAGGAGTATCAGGAACTCGGCGATAAAGTTCCCGAGACCAGGCAGTCCCAGAGAAGCCAGCGCGAAGAAGAGACCGGTCGCACTAAGGCGCGGCGCTGATGACCATAGTCCTCCCATACGATCGATGTCGCGTGTTTGAATTCGTTCCTGTAGCGAGCCTGCAAGGAAAAAAAGGGCGCCCGTGCTGATGCCGTGGGAGACGACCTGTAAAACTGCACCTTGCAGAGCCAGCTCGTTCCATGCAAAAACCCCGAGCAACACAAAGCCCATGTGGCTGATGCTTGTATATGCCACCAGCCGCTTGAAGTCTGTTTGGGCAAAGGCCATGATCGCTCCATACAGTATGCCGACTACCGCAAGAGACATGACGACAGGGGCCACCCGAGAGGAAGCTGAGGGAAACAACGGAATAACGAAACGGATGAGGCCATAGGCGCCTGTTTTCAGCAGCAGGCCCGCTAGGATGACACTCCCTGGCGAAGGGGCCTCGGTGTGGGCATCAGGGAGCCAATTGTGAATTGGTACGACAGGAAGCTTGACGGCAAACGCGATGAGGAAACCGAACATCAGCATCATTGACATCGATTCTGACATTGTCGTGCCGAGTAATTGCATGTAGTCGAATGTGTATGTCCCTGTGTTTACCCCGTGAGTGACATAGAGACCCAGAATTGCAACAAACATGAGAAGACCGCTGAGCTGCGTGAATATGAAAAACTTAATAGAGGCATAAAGCCTGTTCTGATGGCCCCATAGAGCGATAAGGAAGTACATTGGGACCAGCATCAACTCCCAGAAAAAATAAAAGAGGAAGAGGTCTAATGCAAGGAAGACGCCGGTGATGCCGGCTAGGATCCACATCAAATTGAGATGGAAGAAACCGACTCTCTCCCGAATCTCAGTCCAGGAACTGATGACGGACACCATTCCGAGCAGGGCAGTGAGAGTGACGAGTATGAGGCTGAGTCCATCCATTCCAAGGTGGAAACTGATGCCCAACCCGGGAATCCATTCCTGGTGAACCTCACTGAGCCACGGGCCATGAGCGGTGACGCTGATCTCGCTGAAATGGGCTACCCATTGTGTCAGAACCACCGCGAGGTCAGCGGTGACAGCGCACAGGGAAATCCATGGTGGCAATTTCGCGTTCCAGCGGTCCAGAGGCCATGCGACTAAGCCGGCAGCTACGGGGATTGCTATGAGCCATACAAGTATCATAATAAAACCACCAATCCTAACACGGCCACTGCGCCAATTCCGATTGTCAATGCATACCACCGGAGCCTGCCATTTTGCATGATGCTCAAGCCCTGGTGGATGATTTTGCTAAGCAAGGCTATCCCCCGATAGATCAGATCAGTGACATCAGCCTTGTTTAGACGCGCCAAGTACACATACGGTTGGACAATAAGCTTGTCGTACATCCGGTCAAATCCCCATCCTGAAGAAAGAAAGCAGTGAACCGCGTAACCGACGGGAGAGCGCACCGGCAGTTTTGTGGAACCGGAGTTGCGATGGAAAAAGATATAAGCCAGAAAAATACCTGCCAGGGATGTAACACTTGCAATTAACTGCAGGGCGTGTTGTGTAGCCGCTTCGGTGGGGATGATGGCGGCTGCGGGAAGCGCAGTGCCCATAAACTCTGTAAAGACCCATTGGTTGCCTGGTGACACAGGCAACTCCACAAAGCCTCCCGCAATCGACAAGAACGCTAAAATCACAAGGGGGACGCTCATACGATTACCGTGCCTTTGAGCGTCCATTGTTTTTGCTTCACCAAAGAAAGTAAGAAAGACCATGCGAAAGGTGTAGAGTGACGTAAGCAATGCGCCGGCCAGCCCAGCAGCCCAGAGCAACGGGCTTCCGGTCCTTGAAGCCCAGGCTTGCCAGAGGATCAGGTCCTTGCTGTAATAACCGGCAGTCACCAGGGGTAATGCCGAAAGGGAAGCAGAACCTATAAGGAAGGTCCAGAACGTCAATGGGAGACGACTGCGGAGGCCCCCCATGTTAAACATATCGTGTTCATCGTGGAGACTGAGGATAACCGCGCCGGCGCCGAGAAAGAGAAGGGCCTTGAAGAAAGCATGCACCATAAAATGGAAGATGGCGGCAGACCAAGCGCCAACGCCCAGGGCGAGGAACATATAACCGATCTGGCTGATTGTTGAGTAGGCAAGAACGCGCTTGATATCACGCTGGGTGAGAGCGCTGAAAGCGGCCAGCAATAGGGTCACAGCCCCAATTACCGCCACCGCTGATTGGACCAGTGGCGCCAGGGTGAAGAGCACGTGAGTGCGGGCGATCAGATATACCCCCGCAGTCACCATGGTCGCCGCGTGGATGAGGGCACTCACCGGGGTAGGACCTGCCATGGCATCAGGGAGCCAGGTCTGGAGGGGCAGTTGTGCGGACTTTCCTACGGCACCTCCCAATAAGAGGGCCGCAGCTACCATCGCAAGTGAAGATCCCACAGGCCATTGTTGAGAAGCCCGGAGCATGACTTCCTGTATCTGCATAGTTCCTAGATTATTGAACAGCACAATTAGTCCTATGGCCATGGCAGTATCGCCGATCCGCGTTATGATGAACGCCTTCATGGCCGCACTCCCATTGGCCGGTTCTCTGTACCAGAACCCGATGAGCAGGTAGCTGCAGAGACCTACCCCCTCCCAGCCCAGATACAGTAGAAGCAAGTTGTCAGCCAACACTAGGGTAAGCATTGAACCCATGAAGAGATTCATATAGGCAAAAAACCGGCTATATCCTTCTTCTCCGCTCATAAACTCAGTGGAGTAGAGGTGTATTAGGAATCCGACAAAAGTGACGACCAGCACCATGACGAGCGAGAGTGCATCGAGGTAAAACGCGATTTCGGGGCGGAAGTTCGAGACCTGTAACCATGTCCACAGAGTTTCTCTGTATGCGTACCCGTGAGGGGGCGCAGCGATGAAGCTCACTCCGACAAGAACTGACACGAAGGCTGAAAGTGCCACAGAACCGACGCCTATGAGCATGACACTGAGGCGTGAAAGCCGGGCGCCGATCAATGCCAGTGTCAGAAACCCTGCAAAAGGCAGAGTGGGAATTAGCCACAGGAATTCTTGCATGTCAGCCCCTCATTGTATTGGCACGATCGGTATCGAGCGTCTTGAAGTGGTGGTAAAACCTTAGCACGAGTGCCAGACCCACAGACACTTCAGCAGCTGCCATCGTAAGGATAAAAATGAACATTATTTGACCGTCTGGCTGAACCCAACGGGACCCCGCGACTATGAAGGCGAGTCCCGAGGAGTTCAACATGATTTCAATGGACAGCAGAACCAAAATGACGTTGCGCCGGACGAGGACGCCAATTAGTCCTAAGGCAAAAAGGATGGCCGCCAGCAGTAGACCGTGTTCCATAGGGACCGCAGCCATTATGACTGCCCTCGATCTGATTCACCGGGTTGATCGCGCCTCCCCAGGTGATAGGCCCCGATGGCGCCTGCCAGGAGGACTAGTGATGCGAGCTCAACGCCCAGGACATAAGGTCCATAGAGCACCATGCCCACCTGCTTCGGGCCGTTAATAGTCAGGCCGCATGCTCCACGGCTGGGTCCGGAAATAACATAGGCGAGTTCTCCCATCAGAATCAGGGCAAGGAGCACCGGTCCTCTCCAAACCTTTATTTTCAGCCATTGCCTTTCTTCTGCGATGGCCTGTGGTCCGACGTTGAGCATCATGATCACGAACACGAAAAGCACCATGATTGCGCCCGCGTAGATGATCACCTCAAGGGCCGCAATAAATGGCGCACCAAGTCCAAAAAAAATAAGCGCTATAGATAGAAGCGATATGATGGCATAAAGAAGAGCATTCACGGTATTTAAGCTTGTTATGACCAAGATTGTTGAGATGACCGCCACTGCGGCAGGCACATAAAAAAGTGAGTTCATTCCGTCAACCTCATATGATTATTGCTGTCATGGCATAAGACTGTGTACGTCAACAGGTGGCGTCTCATTGTGCGCCTCACCTTTGTCTTTTCCCCCAATGGCCAAACCTGCGACGCGGTAAAAGTTGTATCCAGAGTATTTGCCCACTCCGGTTATCAGTAGATCTTCCTTCTCATACACAAGGTTCTGGCGGTTGTATTCACACATCTCGAAATCAGGAGTGAGCTGTATCGCGTAAGTCGGACAGGCCTCCTCACAGAAGCCGCAGAAAATACAGCGCGAGAAATTGATGCGGAAGAACTCTGGATAACGCCTTCCTTCATTATCTTCCGTCGCCTTCAGAGAAATGCAGCCTACGGGACAAGCAACTGCACAGAGATAACATGCCACGCAGCGTTCGCCACCGTCAGGATCACGGGAGAGTATTATACGTCCCCTCCACCTCGGGGCAAGACGGGCCTTCACCTCGGGATAGAGTATGGTCTCCCTTTTTCTAAACATGTGCATGAAAACAGACCAAATGCTTCTCAGTATACTGAACACGAGATCTCCTTATGAAGACGCGACAAGCAAGACACCCCCCGTCACCAACAGGTTCAACAGGGTGAGCGGCAACATGACCTTCCAGCCAAAAGACATTAGCTGGTCATAACGAGGTCTAGGCAGCGAGGCCCTGAGGAGAATGAAGCCGCAGATAATTAAAAATGTTTTCAAAATAAACCATAGCAGCGGAGGCAGAAACGGACCTAACCAGCCACCAAAAAAAAGTGTGACCATGAGAGCTGAGATAAGCGTGACGCCAATATACTCACCCACGAAGAACATTCCGAACTTCATTCCTGAATATTCAGAGTGGTAGCCGGCCACGAGTTCACTCTCGGCTTCCGGAAGGTCGAAGGGTAGTCTTCTCGTCTCAGCGATGCCTGCGATCAGGAAAGTCGCCATGCCTAAGAATTGTGGGATGCAAAACCACATGCCCCTTTGTGCCTCGACGATCTCTCGCAGGTCAAAGGAGCGGGCAAGCATGACAACGCCCATGAGTGACAGGCCCATGTAAACCTCATAGCTGAGCATCTGGGCCGCCGCCCGCAGCCCGCCCAGCAAAGAATACTTGCTGTTGGATGACCATCCAGCTAATGCCACGCTGTAAACGCCCATTGACGACATAGCGAGAAAGAAGAGCAACCCCACGTTGAGATCCACAACCTCGATACCAGGAGCAAAAGGAACAACAGTGAAGGACAGCAGTGTCACAAGAACGATGATCATGGGGGCGAGAACAAAAGTAGTTTTGTGCGCAAACGGCGGTATCCAGTCTTCCTTCGTGAAGATCTTGATCATGTCAGCAATGACCTGAAGCAGCCCGAAAGGTCCGGCACGGTTAGGACCATAGCGATCCTGCCAAAGCGCAAGAAGCCTGCGCTCAAGCCAGATGAGTAATGCTGCTGTATTGAGCACACCAATGAGAATGCCAAAGAGGACGATGATTGAGCGGATTGTTGCATTCATGATGGCCCCTCGTGCTCTGCAGGGTTAAATCCCCTTGCCCAAGCTGGCAGCACCAATCCGGTCAGACCGGGAATTCCTGTCGGCAGGCCGGCAACCCCCTTGGGTAGTGACGGAATGGATTTTACTGGCAGACTGAACAACGTGCCTTGTAACATGAATTCCACCTTTTGAGTTTCCTGCACCTTAAAAAAAGTTATGTCATCGGGATTAAGCCCTAGATACGGTTGAGGAGTCATCTGGGCAATTCCCGGTGCAAGCGCGCTTAGCTCTTCCGAGCCGAAGATATGATAAATCGGAACTATTAGGCGCTCCCCGGCACGAGCTTCAAGATGAGATGGCATTTCCTCAAAATGAGACCTCGCAGCAATCTCAACGGGCTCTATTAGTCTTGGGCAGGGCTCGCTCTTTGGCAGAGGGCCTCTCACCTCGCCCTTGAATTTGTTCAGTGCCTGCACCGAATTCCAGCCAGGGGCCCAATAGCGTGTGATGAGCGCTGGAGGAGGCTCTCCTTCATAGCCCTCCATTGAAAAAGACAGCGGCGTATCCTGATCACCATCAGGCTTGGGTTCGTGCACGCTGATATTTGCATGCATCGCGGTTCGGCCGCTGTAGCGGGGCGACTGCCTTGGTATCTTCATGCCCGATATCCTGAAGTCGGCCTGCGGCGCGATAGCCAACACTGACTTAAAGGCATCATTGGACTCTGTCATTGAGACAACAATATCTGAATGTGACCGCCATTTCTCTGCTTCCGGTCGCCCCGCTACTTCCATCAGATCACGGAGCCATTGCCAGCTTTCACAACTCGCGTCATCGGGTTGAAACACCTTGAAGAAACGTTGTGCGCGGCCCTCATTATTGATGAGCGTCCCGTTTGCTTCAGCATAGGAGCTGGCAGGCAACACGACTTCAGCCCTCAACGCGGTTTCAGTAAGCAGACTGTCAACAACGATGACGTGAGCCCCTTTGCCAAAGAACGCATCGACAGCCTTCCTGTCAGCCCTCCGGTACAGGTCGTTTTCAAGGATGATGACCGTATCGGCTTCACCCCCATCGATTTTTCTGAATGCCTCTGTCAAGCTGCCGCCCCCGATCAGTCCGACTCCCATGCTGTTGCACTCGGGAACGGTAAAACATAGTTCAGCTGGATGACCCTGGTCGCACAGTGTCCAAGCGATATTGGCGGCGGCCTTTATCACAGATTCGCTGCCACAGCTCATTCCGGAGATAATAAGTGGCCTCTGAGCTTCCTTCAGCGCGTGAGCAATTTTTTTTGCCAGGGAGGCTATTTCTCCGGGCATCTCCTCTAAAGACGGCATGGCAGTATCTAATTCACGGGCAACCGCAAACCCAAGACTGGCAAGGTCCTCAGGCGCTGCACGGAATGACTGTGTTGCAATTTCATCGAGTCTGGTGGCTGAAGGTGAGGCAACAAAAAGAGGTCCTTGGTCGTTCTGGAGCGCATCGCGCACGGCATAGTCATGCCAAAGTGGGATTCTCAACTTCTCAACAATTTTCAATGGTTTCTGACGGATTGAGTGCCGCAGGGACAGTGCAAGCATCGGCGCGACATTCGTAACATCCTCCCCGAGCACGAAAACTGCGTCTGCTGAGGCGATGTCCCTCAATGAGGGTGTACGAGCCGGCCCGGTTTGTAGGATGCTTATTATGAGCTGAATCAGCCGTGAATCCTGATCTGACATGCCTAGATAAAAGTCATCTTGCCCGACCAACGTGCGCAGAGCGTAATTGGCTTCGAGCGAGGCACGTGGTGACCCAATGCCAATTACTTTCGCCCCGAAATAAAGAAGTGGCTCGAGGTGGCGGATTATTTCTTCTCTCGTGTCGAACTCCAACAGATTACCACTGGTCGTCTTTTCGGCAGTGGGACGTTTCCGCAAGGGCTGGCGTGCTCTGTGATCGCTATTTACGAATTCATAGCCAAACCGGCCGCGGTCACAAAGAAAATACCGGTTCACCTCGGCATTGTAACGGTTCAGTATCCTCAGTAACTTGCCAGAGCGTTCGCCGGCAATGATGTTGCACCCCAGACCGCAGTGCACACAGACAGATGGTGAGGTCTGCAGATCCCACTTGCGCGTGTAATGCTTTTTTAGTGTTTTGTCTGTGAAGACTCCGGTGGGACAGACCTCTATCAGGTTGCCGCTGAACTCGTTCTCGAGGATGCCCTCTTTATATCGGCCGAAAAAAACATGGTCATGCGCCCCAAACACGTTCAGATCCCTTCCCCCCGCATAGTCACGATAAAACCTGATGCACCGGTAACACTGTATACAGCGGTTCATTTCATGGTTGATGAAAGGACCCATATATTGGTTTCGAAACGTCCTTTTCCTGAAGCGGTATGAACGGTAGACATGTCCTGTCATTATTGTCATATCCTGAAGGTGGCACTCCCCTCCCTCATCACAAACAGGACAGTCATGCGGATGATTTACCATGAGCCACTCGATGACGCGTGTCCGGAACGCCCTGGCGTCGGGATCATCGATCGAAATGCGCATCCCCTCTGCAGCAGGTGTCATACAGGACATGACAATTTTTCCCTTGGTGTCATGCTCATCTCTGAACTGTTTTATGGCACAGAGCCTGCAGGCGCCGACCGATCCAAGGGCCGGATGCCAGCAGAAGTAGGGAATATCGAATCCCAGGGCGAGGCCTGCATCGAGGAGGTTTTGCCCTTCGCTCACCTCAAAGGGCTTGTTGTCAATATAGATGGTTACCATACCTATTTCCAGGGACATCGCCGCCGGCGGATGTGTTGTTGGAAGTCTTCCCTATAATACCTGAGAGCACTCTCGAGGGGCTCCATAGCGCCAGGCGCAAGGGCGCAGAACGTATGTCCCAGCTTTATGTTATCAGCATGAAATTGCAAGATATCAAGGTCCCTCATCTGCCCGTTTCCTTCCTCGATGGCTTGGAGCGTTTTTACGATCCAGGGGAGACCCTCTCTGCAGGGCGTGCACCAGCCGCAGGACTCACGGGCAAAAAAGCGTTCAAGGTTGAGGACCATGCCGACAGGGCAGGTCTTGTCATCGAGGATGATCATTGTCCCGGTCCCCATTCGGCTCCCCACTTTCTGCAGGGAGTCATAGTCCATCCCTATATCGATGTGCTCCTCTGTGATGAAGTTGGTCGAGGCGCCGCCTGGGATTATCCCGCGCAGCTTGAAGCCGTCCGTCATGCCGCCTGCGTGTTCCTCGATGACCTCACGGGCTGAGGAACCCATCGGTAGCTCCCAGGCCCCGGGCCTCTTAACCCTTCCGGAGACGCCATAAATCTTTGTCCCTCCGTCCTGAGAATGGCTCAACCCCCGGAACCACTCGTCGCCGTTAATGACAATATGAGGTATGTTACAGAGTGTCTCGACATTATTGATGACCGTCGGCTTTCCCCAAAGGCCAACAGTCGTCGCGTGAGGCGGTTTTGAGCGGGGGATCGCCCGTTTTCCCTCGAGGGAATTCAACAGGCCCGTCTCTTCACCGCACATGTAACGACCTGCGCTCACGTGGAGGTGCAACTGCAGACTGTACGCTGAGCCTTGTATGTTGTTGCCGAGGTACTTGTTATCATACGCCTCTGCAATGGCGTGCGTGAGACGCTTCGCTGCCAATTTATATTCCCATCGCAGGAAGATATATGCCATGTCGGCCTGTAGTGCGTACGCAGTGATGATGGTGGCTTCTATCATCTGATGAGGATTACCCTCCAGGAGCAACCGGTCTTTGAAGGTGCCGGGTTCCATCTCGTCAGCATTGATGACCAGGTATCGGGGACGAGGGGAATCGTGGACCAGGGGCATAAGGCTCCACTTGAGCCCTGTAGGGAATCCCGCCCCACCGCGTCCACGCAGTTTTGAGTCCTTCACCATGGCCGTTATCTCATCGGGCGCAAGTTTCTGCAGTGCCTTGTGCACCGCCTGATACCCACCCGACTTCTCATAGTCCCTCAGGCTGAGCGGTCTATGCGCGTGGATGTGCGCGGTGAGGGGCCGTGGCATCATCTGAGGATCCTAATGATATTTCTCAAGAATCTCATCTAACTTCTCCGTGGTCAGATCAGTATAAAGATTGTTGTCAACCATAAGTGCAGGCGCACGATCACAGACGCCAAGACACGCAACCGGCAGCAGGGTGAAACGGCCGTCTGCACTTGTCTCTCCTTCGCTGATGCCGAGCCGTTGTCCAAGATACTCACGTATACTATCGTATCCCATGACCCAGCAGCTGACACTGTCACAGATGAGAATTACATGCCTGCCCACTGGTTTTCTGAAGATGAGGCTGAAGAAAGTAGCCACGCTGTCCAACTCAGCGGGTGTTATAGCGAGGAGTTCGGCGACATCCGTAAGGCTTTCATCAGAGATCCAGCCGCGCGAATCCTGTACGACCCTCAGCGCATCTATCGATGACCATTGATTTTGGGCCACCCCTTGAAGTTTTGCCTCTATCTGCTTTCTCTCCGAATCAGTGAGCATTCCGGTTTCCTCTTAATATGAATTTTCTTCTGTATCACCTGTCCACGTCTGCCAGCACGTAATCGACACTCCCCAGAATGGCCATGAGGTCTGAAACCATCAAACCCTTGCAGATCTGCGGAATCATCTGCAGGTGGGCGAAAGAAGGGGTCCTGATTCTCACTCTGTAAGGGATTGAGTTGCCGTCGCTGATCAAATAGTAGCTGTTATTGCCCTTCGTGGCTTCGATGATAACGGCTGCCTCACCTGGCGGGATGACCGGCCCCCAGCTCACACCGAGGAAGTGGGTGATCAGTGTTTCAATGTCCTGCATTGTGTGTTCTTTAGTGGGCGGTGTAGTGAGAGGATGAGTTGCCTTGTAGGGCCCTTCGGGCATGTTCTTCACGCACTGCTCAATGATGCGCAGACTCTGACGTATCTCTTCAACACGCACTAATGCTCGGCTGTAACAATCGCCGCTCTCCGCCGTGGGAATGTCAAAGTCAAGCTGCTCATAACCTGAATAAGGTCTCTTCTTGCGAAAGTCCCACTCAAAGCCGCAGGCACGCAGCCCAGGGCCGGTCACGCCCCACTCAATGGCTTCGTCGCGGGTATAACTGCCTATGCCTTGTGTCCGGGCTTTGAAAATACGATTCTGCAGGACCGACTTATCATATTCAGCGAGCCGTGGCGGTAGATAACGTACGAAATCCTTTATCAGCGTGTCCCAGCCTCTCGGAAGATCCTGCGATACCCCGCCGATACGAAACCAGTTTGGATGCATACGGCCGCCGCAGATTGCTTCAACAATATCGAAGACACGCTCCCGGTCAGTGAACATGTAAAATACGGGGGAGAGGGCTCCAACGTCCTGAGCGAAGGTGCCATACCAGACGAGATGACTAGCGATTCTAAAAAGTTCGGACATCATGACTCGGATCAGCTCTACCTTTTGAGGTACCCTTATGCTCGCAAGCTCCTCAACGGAAAGGACGTAGGCGAGGTTGTTCATGACACCCCCGAGGTAGTCGACCCTGTCCGTGTAGGGTATGTAAGTGTGCCAGGTCTGGCGCTCACCCATCTTCTCCGCCCCTCTGTGGTGGTAGCCGATATCGAGAACTGAGCCGATGATCTCTTCTCCATCGAGTTCCAGCATTATACGGAGAAGACCGTGAGTCCCCGGATGCTGTGGCCCCAGATTGAGGAACATAAAGTCGGTGTCCTCTCCGTGTGCCTTCATCCCCCATTCTTCAGGTTGGAACTGTAAGGCCCTCTCTTCAGCCTCGTCCTTTATATCTGATAGGCGAAAGGGTCCCATCTCCGTAGCGCGGGTTGGATGCTCTTTGCGCAGGGGATGCCCCTGCCAGGTGGACGGCATCAAGATCCTTTTGAGGTGCGGATGCCGCTCAAAGCCAATGCCAAACATATCCCAGACCTCGCGCTCATACCAGTTGGCTGACGGCCAGATGTCGGTTACGGTTGGCGCGGTCAGGACGGCACCTTCAAGAGCGACCTTGATGCGGATATCACTATTGTTTTGGTATGAAAGGAGATGGTACACAACGGTGAAATCACTGTCTGGCTGGCCTTGTCGATTGGTGCGTACCCTTTCATCAATGGCAGTCAGATCATAGAGCATCTGATACCGGCTCGCGTTCTCTGTCTTGAGATAATGCAAGACGTCATGTAATTTTTCTCTTGGCAGCCACACCGTGGGGATAGCATCCTCTGTTATCTGTGGCGTAACATTTGAAGAGCCAAACTTGCTGCTGAGTTCTTCAACTATATTCAAGCTGGTATTCATTGGATCAATAGTTGCCCACCGAGCTGCGGCTAGATTTCATCAGGGGATTGTAGCTCGGTGGCCCTCATTCTCTCCTCACGTTTGAGATCACGCTGGGATGGCATCTCGTGGAGTTCTGTGCCCTGGGGGCCGACAACCCAACTGAGCGGGCGCTTTTCTTTGCCAACCGCCTGCTGGAGAAGCAGAAGGCCTTCCATGAAGGCCTCAGGGCGCGGCGGGCACCCAGGCACATACACATCCACCGGAAGGAATTTGTCTACGCCCTGAACCACGCTGTAAATATCGTACATTCCGCCCGAATTGGCGCATGATCCCATCGAGATGACCCATCGCGGCAACATCATTTGCTGGTAAAGCCTCTCAATCACAGGCGCCATCTTGATAAATACCGTTCCTGCGATCACCATTACATCTGCTTCCCTTGGAGTGCCACGCATTACTTCAGAACCGAAACGGGCTATATCATACTTGCTGGTGATGCTCGTTGCCATCTCGACAAAGCAACATGAGAGGCCAAAGTTGAATGGCCATAGTGAATACTTTCTTCCCCAGGCAAGGAGATCCTGTAGGCGTGAGAAAAGCACACTATGGCGAATCGCATCCTCAGGAGAACCATTAGTTCTGGATGGATAAGAATTCTTCCCACGAGAATGCTGTTTGATCACTCGGGCAATCCTTTTTTTTCGATTTTATACACATAAGTATTCGCAGTTCCCCATTGCAAGGCCTTAAGCCGCCACAGGTAGACGAGGATACTGAATAGCATGGCAACAAAGACGATCACGCTGATATAGCCTGGCCAGCCGAGGTCCCGAACACTTAAAGCCCAGGGAAAGATAAAAATTGATTCGAGATCAAAGATAACAAAGAACATGGCAACGAGATAAAACTTGACATCCATCCGTACTTGTGCCGACCCTGTTGAGACGATTCCTGACTCGTATGGCTCACCCGTTACCCTATCCCTGTGTCGCTGCCCAAGGACATAGGAGAGCGCTATCATTAGGATCACTATAAAGATTGAAGAACCGCAATAAACTGCTAGGGGCCAAAGTGTCATCGGGTGAGATGCTGGCGCAACCATATTCCCTCTCTATTCTGTTACTCATACATAATAGTAGTTGTTGATATTGTATTGGTGAAAGAAGCGGAAGGGATATCAGCGTGACGCTGATTTTCTTGTAAGATTATATTTTGATTCTCTGTCGGTAATTGTCCTACAGAGCGGACTCGAAAAAAGGGCGACGGCAACATGTCACATGACAGCGCCTGACTATTATTGAGAAGCTCTATCTAAAATCCATAAAGCGGCATGTATTTTTTCTAAAGGCAAGCATGATCCGTCACTGATGCCGCGAGGATGTTTTTTTAAACCCGCACAATTACAGGAGCTGCAGTGCATTTTAAAGTTAACGCTCATGTGGATTTAAAAAAAATTGTCTGGATCTTAGCACTGTAGTATAAAGACCGACAGCAAGCCGTAATGCGGTCTTACAAAAAAAGAGGAAATGGTCTGATACCTTTCAAGCTGTTTTTCATGATATACATTTAGAACACGCTCGTAAGCTTAGGGGCTGTAGCGTGGCAAAGGAGGAATTAACGGCCCGGGCAAGGAGAAAGACAGGACAGAGTTCTTGCAATAAAGATTCCAAGGACCAAAGAAGCAAAAGAAGAAAAAGAATGTAGCCGCTAAGGGAGATCATGACAGAAGAACAATATAGCTACGGTGAAAGGTACGATGATATGGATGTTCCAGATTACTCGATGAAGGAATATACGGGGGGAGAGGCCATATGTGATGAAGGTGAGGCCACCGGCGATCTGAGTGCAGAGAGGAGGGTGGATAGGATCAGAGAGAATGATCGCAGTACGTTGCGGATGTATCTCAGGGAGATTGAGAAATTCCCGCTGTTAAAAAGACAAGACGAGGTTGATCTTGCAAAGAGAGTGGAGCAGGGAAGGAGGATGATGAGAAGGGCCATTTTCTGCCTTCCCTTTGCCAGACAGAGCCTGACCATACTTGGCAATTCAGTCAAAAAGGGAACGCTGTCGATAGAAGATATTATTTGTACCGAATCGGCATCTGACGAACAGAGAGATAATGTGAAGAAGAGATTTTTTCTTGCGATGAACCAGATTAAAAAGCTGGACTGGAGCGGAACTTATTCCGTGACTAGTCCTTTATTAATAAGACATAAAATACACTGCTTTCCTGAAGAGAAACTCGAAGAGAGAGGATATACGACTATCCCCATCAAAACAAGGAGCAACTCACCTGGAAGCGATATCCTACCAAATGCTGTTTCGCCAGATCACCACGCACCGTGTCGGCGGTCTGGAGGACTGCTCAGAAACAACAGGGACAAGATTATGGAAAAAGTCGAGAGACTAAACCTCAAGGATAGGATATTAGAGGCCTTGGGTGAAGAACTGGCGATGGCATTAAGGCAGATAGCGGGAAATAAGAATGCAAGGGGGCCGTACGAAAAAATCATGGGTGTTTCCTTGGCCGAGATGAAGAAGTCAATGAAAGATTTTATGGAGGGAATGGAGGAACTCAAAAATGCCAGGGACACGATGATAGAATCAAACCTAAGGCTTGTGATCAGCATAGCAAAGAAATATTTGGGAAAGGGGTTAAGTTTAGCCACACTCATTCAGGAGGGCAACATTGGACTGATCAAAGCAGTTGATAAATTTGACTATGGCAGAGGATGTAAGTTGAGTACTTACGCTTCGTGGTGGATAAGGCAGGCCATTAACAGCGCATTAAAAAATCAGTCAAGGACGATAAGGATACCAGTGCATTTATTTGAGAAAATCAGCCTGGTGTCAGATGCTAGGAGGGAGTTTGTTCGGGAATCCTTGTGTGAGCCGTCGCCGGAAGATATTGCCTTAAGAGTTGATCTGCCGGTTCATAAAGTAGTGGAGATACTCGCCGTCGCGAGAGAGCCTGTATCACTTGAGGCAACGACGGGGGATGAGGCTGGCTGCCTGAAGGATTTGATCGAGGATAAGATAAGTCCGACATCCCTTGATATGGCTATTTGCAATGACCTTAAATCTCATCTATACAACTTACTTCATGTGCTAAAACCGCGAGAGGCGTTGATCTTGACGAGGAGGTTTGGGATAGGCGGGGAAAGACCATACGCTTTCGATGAGATTGGCCAGGAGTTTGGAGTCACGAAGGAGAGGATCAGGCAGATAGTATCAAACGCAGTTCGCAAATTAAAGGAATCAGCGGAAACTCAACATTTAGGGACGTTGACATGATCATAAGCCGGAAGGTAGGCCAGACAGATTTAATCGCTTCGTTTTTCACACGCGTTGATGGGATAATAAGGTGCAAATGACTCATTTCGAATCTGCAGGAGACAATCATGGCAAATAGGGTACTGGTGTCATTAGACCATTCAGAAGGCGCCTGGCGAGCACTAAGGTATGCAGCACAAACTTTCGGCAAAGGATCCGAGATAACGCTGCTCCATATCTTGTCAAACCTGCCGCCGTCTTTTTGGGACGATGGTCACATTCTTAAAGGGAAGGAGTACGAGGAAAGACGGCAGTTGGTGGCAAAGTGGAAGGAGGATCAAAAGAGGATAAACCTAAAACTGATAGACAAGGCACGGGAGCTTCTCATTTCCTCAGGATTCCCACCGGAGGCGATTAAAGACGATTTCAGGCCCCTCAGTGTGGGTGTGGCTGAGGACATCATCGATGAGGCGATGACCCGAGGCGTTGACACGATTGTTATGGGACGGCGTGGCTTGGGAATGGCAAAATCTCTTCTTCTTGGCAGCGTTACTCAAAAAGTGGTCCAATATGCCCGAGGTTGTGCCGTAGTCGTAGTGGAGTAGTTGACATGTGATCGATTCAGCCACCTCTCTGTCTGTCATGATGCCGTCATTAGCATGCGGCTCAATATTTCCTGGACTTGAAGTACCTGATAAGCAGGTATCCTGTAAAGGCTATCAGTATAAACAAAATAACAATGTGTTCAATTCTGGTGATATCCTGTCTCAATATTGATAAGCTTTTGCCGCCAACATAACCTATCCCGACCATCAATGCCTTCTAGCTGCGCAACCTGTCTCTTGTACTGATGTATCTTGAACCAATCCTTGTCTTTGCATTTTAACCCTTCCTCAATGCGTTCCTTAACTACTCCGAGCTTCTGTTCTTTAGTGTCGAGATTACGCTGCAGGCACTTCCTGGTGGCATCCACTTTCCCGGTGAGGCTGAAGATGACCCCGTTTAGCTGCCTCCCGGTGATGCCCCATCCCTTCAGGAACCCGCGCTTGAGCTCATTTGGCTCTCCACCCTTGATATACCTCTCCCTGAAATACAGGCGCTCAACCCGCTCCATAAGCTCCGCTGTCCCATCCAAGGCCGGATACATTGATA
>Ga0074045_10002518_pt1 | contig 16943 bp, 18 predicted proteins | sample BogForMeECP23OM2_FD_94442 | JGI IMG/M metagenome (GOLD analysis project Ga0074045, IMG submission 94442) | Bog forest soil microbial communities from Calvert Island, British Columbia, Canada - Bog Forest MetaG ECP23OM2 | ecosystem: Environmental > Terrestrial > Soil > Wetlands ...
CGGCAGAACCACCCCGCAGTACTCTCAACGACGCAGACGAAATCTTCTCGGACTCAGCTCCCACCGACTGGTTAGACAGGAATTGCAGTATTCTAAAGTTGTTAAGCAATCTCTTTGCTGGCTACTCTCTCTGCCGACAATTGAATGATTTGAGCACGCTCAAAAAATCTCGCAGGAATGCTTCTTTCTCGCGACCATCTCTCCAATATGAAACGCTCTTCAGCATGAAATATAATAGACTCTGCTCTTCTGGTCATGACCGGCAGTGTGCAGATGACCTACCGATTTGTTGAGTTGTTTATGGGACACAACACCAGTTCGCGATACGTTTCTGAAGTGCCGTTTTTTTTTCATTATTCCAGCAGTTTTTTCATGCTTACCCTCATCCTATCTATGGCTTTTGCAAGCGTCGCGATTTCATCGTTTGTATTTACGTCTATTTTCTCGGTCAGTTTTCCCATGGATATTTCCTCTGCCTTTTTTGTGAGTGTGAGCACGGGATCGATAACCGTATTTTTCAGGCTGAAATTAATGGCAATGGAAATTGCGAGCAGTATGGAGAAATAAACTACCATGTTAATAATTAAAACCCTGTGTATTTTAGCCAGTAGTTCTGTCTGGTCCTTGAAAATGTAAAGAAAGCCAATACTTTGTCCGGCGAAATCCATGAGCGGGCCCATAGCTATGAAATAGTTTCTTCCCGCATAGGATCCTTGTTCTGTGACTATTCCCCCCAGGCCTGCTTTTACTTTAAAGATACCGGGTTTGATGAGTGCCTGAGTGAGCCTCGGATTGGTGGAATAGAAAAATATGTAGTTTTCTACCACGATAGCATCCTGTTGCTGCCAATTCGGAAGCACCTGAAGCATTGATTGCTTTGCGAGTAGTATTCCACCATCAACATTAAACACGTTCTTTGCCTCATCGATTGAGGGGGAAAGTTCTCCTCCGAACTCAACGGCGCCCACGTGCCGCCCCTTGTTATACACAGGCTGAATTCCTCTTAACGATAAGCCACGAGCCCCAATTTCGACACCCCTGGCAGCGGTTTTCTTTTCGTTCACATAAACGATGGCGTGCCGGTATGCCGACTCATCATCTCCGAAGTGCGTTATATCGTGTAGTCGCAGAAACGAGGTGGCGGCAGGCCTGTAAAAGTGAAGCCGGTTGAGCTGGAAGTTTTTCTTCAGATTTTCGAAGCCGGGTTGCAATTCCATAATGAGTCCGTCCCTGTCTCCCTTGGCAAACAGGTCTGAGATTAGTGGCATTTCCGCCATCATGACCGACATCTGTTCATACTGCTTTGATCGATCTTCAATCATGGTTTGAGTGGAATTGAGCGTGCTTGTCAACAGATCTTCTGCCTCTTTGTTCAATAGGGCGATCTGAGAAAAATAATTGTATATTGCCAGACCGCTCAGCGCAATTACCAAGATCATTAAGAGTGGCAGAAGAGTTTTGGATTTTATGCCGAAATTTAGGCTCATTTTAATTCTCCTTGAACGTAGTAATGGTTGATGCGCTTTATTTCGAGATTATTCGCTCTGCGTCTTTGATGAATTCAATCCGGTTCGCCCTATCGTCGATTTCATCCTTCAAAAGGCCGACGAGTTTCTGCAGGTCCGCTTTTGCTGGGGTGGAGACTCGCCATTTTTCGTCAATTATTTTTGCCAGCACTTTATCGCCTGCAGGGCCTATTTGCCTGATGAAAGCGACTTTCAGTGCTTCCCGTATTTTGATAAAATCTCCCGAGGCAGCAGCGCCCGTCCTGCCAGCAGGTGCGGTCTTCGCTCCGAGATTTGTGACCTCAATGGGAACGTTCTTTTTTTTAAGAATCTGGATTATTTCGGAAGTTGGCGGCATATTGGTACTCTGGTTGGTGGCCTCCGATTTTGCATTAGGCAGGAAAGAACAGGATGAGAAGTCGAGGGTGTCGCACTGGTTCAGGCAGTCGGTATCTTTCTGGATGTTGCACGTGAGATGATACACGTCTCCATCCTTGAAAAAAAACTTGAGCAGATTTTTATCGTCACCCCTGATAGCTACGGACAGGATGCCCGTCTTTTTATTCCGGTTGATGTCGGCAACTACTTCAGACAACGTCATCTCCATTCTGCTTTCTCCTGTATGCAAAAATGAATACGGTCAACGGTCAACCACGAAATGCACGTATCATGGCCCATCGGGTATGATGCTAGAAGTCACAGCACATCTTTTCCCTTCTTACGTTTTCTTCAGATGCTTCTTAACAGCGAGCAGCAGGTCAAGGGTTGTAAATGGTTTTATGATATATTCGGTTGCACCCTGTTTAAGTCCCCATGCCTGGTCGCTTTTCTGATCTTTAGAGTTTATCATGATGATGGGGATGTCACTGAGCTTTTTATCAGCACGAAGTTCACGGCAGACCTGAAAGCCATTTTTTTTCGGCAGGATTATATCCATGATTATCATATCCACAGCCTCCGTGCGACCCTTGAGCTCGGCCTCTTCACCGTCTGCTGCAGTGATAATGTCGTGTCTGGCGTCTTTGAATATATCTGTCAGCAACCGAAGTTCGGCGCAATTGTTGCCTGCTATAAGTATTTTTGCCATTTCTACAACCTCTCTTATGCAAATAAAAATTAATAGCCTTCATGGACTTCCCATGATGCTGAATAACCCAAACTGATTTCCGCTTTTGTTATTATTGCCCTGATGTTACAAGAAGTATGCATCGGGGTTGGTTGGCACAAAAGTTATAGTGTGGGATATTATACAACTATTTGATTAAAATGTAAAAAAGATTTATGCTGCGAAAGACCATCGGGCGTAAGCCTGTGGATGAAAGCGCACCGCCGCGGACTGCAAGGGTAGTGTTTAAATGTGAAACAATACGTCATGGAGATTAGATAGGATGCCCCTGGCGCATATCATCCCCAATTGCATATAGTATCGTACGGATGCCCCGGCATAGGAAACGGGTGCTGAAAGTAGAGATAAAGCAATTTGCGGGACAGCGATTGAGGGATGTTGAGAGATCATCCGGAAGTTGAGAGTGAAGAGATATAGCATGCAGACGGATCATGTTCATATGATGATTGTAATTCCACCGAAGTACGCTGTGTCGGCAATAGTGGGTAAAATAAAAGCAAAAATGAGTAGATAGATAAGAAAGCAGTTTGCGTAGGTCAAGCAGATATCTTGGCGGAGTGAGTTTTGGTCCCTTGGGTTTTTCTCTTTCACGGTGGGAATAAATGAGGCGATAATCAATCGGCACATGGAGTTTCAAAAAAAAGATCGATAATGCGCAGTTGAAGTTGGGTTTACAAAAAAAGTGGCTTGGGCGTAAGAGCAGGGTATCTATTTATTAAGGCGCTACACTCGCTATGCCGAATACCGCAAAATAGTAGGTCGCCATGGTAATAAGCCCAACGGTCACAGTAATAAGGAATACAACATACATAATGCTACCTCCGATAATAGATTTGAGAGCAACAGCAATAATTTTCATCAAACCCAGGCATTTCTATTGGCTCGTCTATTTTAAAGTGTTTTTCTATATCTCAATACCAGGTTTTCCAATAAGAGCTAAACTATTTTTAAATTTCTTATAAAATTTCAGACTATACGTATCGTTAATCTTTTATCGCGAATAATTAGGCGTTGCATTCATAACGCAGTTATTAGCCATAGAGTCAATAATTTGGCAAAAAAAACAAGAAGACTGCGTTTAAAGCGGCAACAAATTATGCTGAAATTGACATAAGAACGAGAGTAAAAAGGCATTAAGCGGCGTAATCACCAGTCTTTCAGAAAGTTTAGCCTGAGCGGAATGTAATTGATACTTCCGACCTTATAGTATAATATTAAGTTTCCCTTATTGGCAATCTTGAGTATCAGGCATGAACTTTAAAAAAAACATTATGAGTTTTTTGCTGACTGCCCTTCTCATTATATTAAGTTACCTTTTCTTAGATGCGCGCATTTCTTTGTTCGTCAGAACAACATTTATGTTGGACGCGCATCTGCATATATTCTTCGCAAACATTCCTGATGTTCTTCTTCCCGTTGTTTGTTCCATAACCGTTTTGGCTTGGACAGCATATTTTATCCTTTCTCATAAAGGCATTTACAGCATTCATACGCGGTTTGTTCTGCTTGTTGCCAACTCCGTCCCACTCACATTTATTCTGGAACTCATCGTGAAGCATGTTGTCGGCAGAATCAACACAAGATACTGGTTGCTCCACCCCACTGCAAGAGAGTTCCATTGGCTTCAAGGATCCGGTAACTACGCGGGATTTCCTTCCGGTCACATGGCTGTGTTTACTGCTCTTGTTATCGCTCTCTGGACATATTATCCTCGATACCGATTTGCCTATTTCATTTTCCTATCCGTCCTGGCATTGGCGTTACTGGCAACGAATTATCATTTTCTCAGTGATATAATTGCCGGCGCCTATCTCGGCGTGGTAATTCATGCAGGAACGCTTCGCGGCTTAACGGTATCGGAAAAGTCGAAGGAAGGGAATGAAGTCGTGTAACGATGTAAACATGAAAAAATTGAACTTGAAAGTCCTTTTGCTTCTTTCCCTGGGGCATTGCATGACGGACATCTACCAGGGTGCGCTTCCCGCAGCGTTGCCCTTTCTCAAGGACAAACTCAGCCTTTCGTATACCACGGTGGGAATCATCCTTATTGCATCGAACCTGTCGTCATCGATTATTCAGCCGCTCTTCGGGTTGGTTGCGGACAAAAAAGAGAAGCCCATGCTGTTGCCGTTGGGCTGTCTCTGTGCGGGCCTGGGTTTTTCACTTGTAGCATTTTCTTCGCAGTATGTGTTTGTCATTTTGCTCGTCCTCATCAGCGGACTTGGTGTAGCCGCATTTCATCCGGAAGGATTCAGAACAGCATCTTATTTTACCGGAGAAAAGAAAGCCACCGGCATGTCCATATTTTCGGTAGGAGGTAACCTGGGGTTTGCTTTCGGGCCATTTTTTGTCTTTTTTATCACGACACACTTTGGGTTTGCATTTCTGCCGGCAATGATCATTTTTTCGCTCCTGTTTGTCGGGCTCATTACTGCTTTTTGGAAGAATGTCCAGCTCCCAGACAGGGTAAAAACGGTGGCGCAAAAGAATAGGACAAAGATATCGGTGAAATCCGCCTATGTGGCTTTGTCACTGGTTATTGGCGTTGTTATTATGAGGTCCTGGACCCAGTTCGGGCTGATAGCCTACGTTCCTTTTTACTATAAAGACTATTTGAAAGGTGATCCGATGTATGCGGGAATGCTTGTGTCGGTTTTTCTGATAGCTGCGGTTTTTGGAACCCTTGTGGGGGCGCAGCTGGCAGACCGATGGGGTCATAAGCTTTTTCTGATTGTTTCAATGGCGCTGACCGCGGTTGTTTTCCCCTTTATATTTTTTGCAGAAGGCATTTCTCTGTTTTTGGTTTTCGGCATACTCGGATTCGTGCTCATTTCGTCATTTGCCGTTACCATGGCTATGTCACAACGGCTTCTGCCGGATAACGTGGGGATGGCGTCTGGGCTGACGGCCGGGTTTGCTATCGGCACCGGAGGGGTCGGTGTTACGGTTCTGGGTGTAATCGCTGACGCATACGGCGTGCCTGCGGCGCTGAAGTTCATCACCATCATTCCGATTCTGGGATTCGTGTTGAGTCTCTTTATCAAATATCCGGGGCCGCACCGAGAAAGGTAAGGTACGTGCCGGGGTTTAGTTTTTTCAAATTGCAGAGCACGGCAAAAAGTTGTAGAGTATTACCCTATTCATGATGCCATCGCCGTCAATTGCAGGGGGTTGTCCGGGCATCGTATGCAATACCTTAATGGAGGAGGAACATATTCAGGTTAAAACATATTCTGAAATCAAGGCGATCCATATTGATAATGCCGCAGCAAAGGTAGTCGACGGGCGAGTAATGATCGGCAAAAATGACGGAGCGAATAATTTCTGCATGCGGGTATTCGAGATTGCGTCTGGGGGCAACACGCCCAAGCATTCGCATGACTGGGAGCATGAGATGTTTATTCATTCCGGCGAAGGAGAAATTTTTGGAAACGGCTGCTGGAACAAAGTAAAAGCCGGCACTGCTGTGTTTGTGCCGGCCAATGTCGAGCATCAAATAAAAAATTCGGGTAAGGGCTTGTTGACATTTGTCTGTCTAGTTCCGTCGAAAGCGCCTGAGTTATAAGAAATGACACGTGGTTTTTCGAGAGTTTCATAGTTAATATAACCATGTCTTTTAAAACGTCATCTCCGCAATGATTCTGAGCGTGAATCCAGCCGTGACTCTCATATCCCTGGATTCCCGATAGAAGCCTTCGGAGATGATGAAGGGTTCTCCAGCGTGTATTTTTATGACACGTATCAGCTCAAAACATCCTAATTGTTTTCTTGTGTATCCCGCTGCATGAATAGTGCCTCTGGCTTCTTGTAGCTCGTTCTGCATTCCTAAATCCCCAATAAGAACATATCTCCACACCAAATTTGCCATCCGCAAACCCCTTGAGAACTTCACAAAATTATCAAGCGCGCCGTAAAACCCCTGCCTTCAGGCATGAGGATATAAGGCACTCATTTAACTCATGAATTTGACTTTGAAATACCTTTCCTGTATATTTACAACATAGTAAATCTATGCAAAAAACTTTCTCGTACAAAGCTCATACCAACAGAAAGACTGCTTTAAACACCAACCACTGGCTTGAACTCTGCCGTACGCAGTGCAATATCGCATTAGATCAACGTATCAGCGTCTACCGCCAGCATAAAATAACTCTATTCGGTTTCGACCAGGCCAATCAGCTTCCCGATCTGAAAGCCGAATATCCTGAATTTAAGGCTGTTGGTTCTCAAATTCTTCACCAGGATGTGCTCGAGCGTCCGGACAAAGCCTGTAAATCCTTCTTCCGCAGAATCCGGGAAAAAGGCCAGAAAGCCGGTTTCCCGTGGTTCAAAGGTTTCGGTCGCTATGACTTATTCACCCTAGGGCCGGGCAGGTCCTTCAGGCGTTAACACCACCGGTCGGTGTTGCCTGATAATCCCCTGGCTTTAGCCATGGGGAGTGTCAAAGTACGATTTTCATATTAGTTAGGACGCCTAAGATTAATATGAATACTAATCTGACATTACGTGTTCTACAGGTTTTAGTAATTTCGCTGCTTCTGTCAACAGCCATGGTTCTCGGTGGATGCACGTCAGCACATGTAACGTCAACTCCTTCAGGTGCAGATGTATTCATCAGTGTTGGGCGCGGCGTCACTGGGCAATCAGGATGGGAAAAACGATGCCAAGCGCCTTGCTCGATCATACTCAGCGATAGATTTAACAAATTGAAGGTGCAATGGCCGGATAATGCCGTGAGTGATATACGGGATGCCGATATCGATTTTATCCTCTTCCAAATATTCGATTTCCATTTTGTGAAACCCGAGTTACCGGCGGAACAGCCGAAGCAAATTGAATGGTTTTCTCCGATTCCCTTAGCGACGGTGCCTGGTTCCGAGTCATGTCAGTAAGAAGAATAACGCAGAACAAAGTTCCCCGGCATTGAAACTAGAAAGGATGGCTATGCATACGCATTATAGACTTATACTTTTTCTGCTGGTTTTCCTTATCAGCGGTTGTTTCGTTTTATGGAAAAAACTATTGAAGTCAGCTCGCTTATGCAAAAAAAGCGTCACCTCATAGTCATCTGGATCCTTCAGAAGGATGTTGACCACCAGGCAAGAATATCCTCATTTCTACTGTTTATTATGGTCGGCGCTTGTAATGAAATCAGGGACTCCGAAAGCATGCTCGCAATAACGGATTGACTGGACAGGCAGATTGTGCGAGGCGACGCAAGCTATTTTGGCGTGGACCTGACGGTGTACTCCGGAATTATTAGAGGCTACGCCTTCCTCGACCAGAGTGAATACGACAAGGCCATCAAAGTGTCATCAAATGAATATGCTTTTCTGAATCGATCAAACGGCTTATATTGTTCACAGTTCATAGAAATCATTGGCATCCTCAGCGTTTCTCATTCCTACTTGAATTATTATGCGAAATAGGAACGCTGGATCGTTGATCTACAGAACATGATCATCAGACAAATTAATCTGGGGCCTGAAATTTTTGTCACTATCGCAAGGATTCATATGGCAAGAAACAATATCAGCAGGCCCTGTTAGCGGTATAGAACCCGGAGGAGAAAATCACAGGTCTGGTGGCAGCGTTCTACGACAAGACGTTTCAAATGCCTCCCAAGTATTTTATTTTAATGTTTTGAAATTTTAATTATAAAAAGGCATAATGCAAGCATAGGAAACTTGACAATCGTTGGGGGTTGGACGCAGCTACTTTCATCTGCTTGTGAACGCTGTATTGAAAGTGCGATGAGCCTGTGCTAAAGCTTTGCATGGAGGATAGACGGCTTAAATAAACTCGACAGGAGGAGTAACCATCATGAAAAATCTAATTTTTACTAGCATACTTATCGCTCTTTTTGCGTCGCCGGTTCAATCAGCGCCGATGGATTACCCGAACCAGAAGGAAGGGGACTTCATTGTCCGCGACTTTCGTTTTCAAAACGGCGACGTATTACCCGAATTACGTCTCCACTACATAACACTCGGTATGCCGCAACGAAATAATGCTGGTCGCGTTACCAACGCTGTGCTGATGCTCCACGGCACACCGGCAACGGGAAAGAGCTTCCTCGCGCCAAGCTTGGCGAATGAACTCTTTGGCGCCGGCCAGCTGCTTGATGCATCACGCTACTATATCATACTCCCGGACGGCATCGGCAGGGGTGGATCGAGCAAGCCGAGTGATGGTCTGCGAGCGCGTTTCCCGCGCTACGGGTACAACGATGTTGTTACGGCGCACCAACTCCTCGTCACCCGAGGACTCGGTGTAGACCATTTGCGTCTTGTTCTCGGCACGTCCATGGGCGGTATGCAGACTTGGATGTGGGGTGAACGCTATCCGGAGATGATGGACGCACTCATGCCGATCGCGAGCCAGCCGGCCGAGATATCGGGGCGCAATCTACTATGGCGGCGGCTCATTACAGAAGCGATCCGGACCGACCCGGACTGGAAGGGCGGGGACTATATGACGCCGCCGAAACGATGGGTCACTGCCGTGCCGATTTTCACCATCATGGTTGACAGTGCCGTGCATCTTCAAACGCAGGCGCCAACGCGGCAGGACGGCAACGCACTCTATGATAAGATCGTCGCGACTGCGCTCCAAAACCTTGATTCCAACGATTATCTCTATTGGTTCGAGTCGTCATGGGACTACAATCCTGAGCCTAACCTCGGCCAGATCAAGGCTAAACTGGTGGCGGTCAATTTTGCGGATGATTTAACCAATGCCAGCGATCTCGGGGTGATGGAGAAACTTATTACGAAGGTCTCCAAGGGCCGCTTCGTGCTCGTACCTGCGAGCAGCATGACAAGCGGCCACGTGACATTCTACCAGGCGGTTGTCTGGAAACCCTATCTGGAGGAACTGCTCCGTTCGTTGCCATAACACCAGCATTTATACTCTGTAGAAACAGACTCTGAAAACTGAGGAAAAGGTATCAGGACACTTCGAAATTACGGCGGGATTCTAACGCTAAAGCATCGGCAGAAGAATAGGTACTGATCCGCGCGGAGCAGGTCAAACAGTTCTATCAGAATGCGGGCGTGGGGATGGCCGGGACGGTAATGAACTCTTTACTACTGACATGCAATCGGTTCCAAGGGGGCGATAAGCATCCCCTTGGTCACCTGCGAGGTTCATTGCCCGAAGGTGAAAACGAACGAAGCAAGTTTACTGAGTATCTGGAGTTAAGCGCAAGGTTTATTTCTCTCGCGCAGTACTTCGCCAACAGCATAAGAGGAGGGTATTAACTATGAGCGTCCTATTTGATGTCTCCACGGTGGAGTGGAAACCCGTACGGCCGGAGATTACGGATGGAGTGTTTGGCAGAGCAATGCTGGATGGAAACGTGAAGGCGGTGCTGACGCGCGTTGAGCCAGGCGGCAAGTTTAATATGCACGCCGATAAGTATGCGCATTTGTTTTACTTTCTGGCCGGCGAGGGTACGGTGTGGGTAGGAAACAAACGGTCAGATGTGCGTACGGGAACGGTGGTACAGGTGGATGCCGGCGAATCGCATGCCTACGAAAACACGGGGAAGGAAGATCTGGTTTTGGTTTCGCTCAATATTCCGGCCTGACCCTGGAAAAAACAGAACCGCAAAAAACAACTGACCACTGCCCATGATTAAAACCAGGAGCGTTACACGGATAGTTGATAAACTTTGGATGAACAGGAGACTAACCATCCGTCACGGCAAAGGGATCATTCTCATGATGGCGGTTCCAGATGTATTCTATTTCCCTGCTTGCCCGTTCTGCTTCTTTTTTTCCATGCAGGTCGGCTATAAATCCCAGAGCCATGTCAATGCCGGCTGAAATTCCCGATGAAGTATAATATTTGCCGTCACGGACCCATCGCGCTTTTCTTATCCAGTGAATTTCCTTGTCCTGTTCCGTTACCCACGTGAAGGCGATCTTATTTGTCGTCGCATCTTTCCCTTTTAATAATCCGGTCCTAGCCAGCAATGCGGCCCCCGTACACACGGTCAGCACATATTCAGCCGATTCGCCGATCTTTTTTATAGACTGTATCAGCTTTTCATTATCCACCTCGGCACGGGTTCCTTGCCCGCCGGGAACGACCATAATCCCGCCGGGTTGTATTTCTCGAATCGGCTTTGTTTCTATTTTCACATTCTGGGAGCTTGTTACCATTCCTCCCTGTTCCGAATAAAATTCAATTTTATAATGGTTTTTCAATCTGCCGATTACTTCCACGGGGCCGAAAGCATCCAGCGTCTCAAACTGGTTAAAAAGAATCACGTGAACATTCATTATCACATTGCTCCTTCAGGATCCAGAAAGATCAGAGCAGAAGACATAATTCGCGCAAATGGGTTTGAATATTAAATTTAGAAAACCTTTTTTCCGTTTTGCCCAGTAAATCCGTAAGGATCCGTGGCTAACGGGTAGTATTTTTGGTTTTTTCCACAAACCAATCGATCAGGCTCCGCGCGATTGTTCCTTTTCGCGGCACATCAGGAAGCTTATCGGCCGTAAACCATTGTGCGTCGACGATTTCTGTTGTATCAATGCGGATTTCACCACGGGAATACTTCGCGGTAAAGGCGACCATCAGAGAACTGGGAAAAGGCCAAGGCTGGCTGCCGAAATATACAATGGAGTCCACCTCAAGGCCAACTTCCTCCATGACTTCCCGTCTTACACATTCCTCGAAAGTTTCGCCGGTTTCAACGAAACCGGCCAGCACGCTGTAAAACTGGGCGGTAAAGCGGCGAGCCTGTGCCAGTAATATTTCCTGGTCTTTGACGATAGCTACGATAATAGCCGGGGATATAACCGGATAATCAACTAGGCCGCACTGCGGGCACTCCTTTGCACGTTCATCCTTTTTCTGATGGGTGCGCGCTCCACATCTGCCGCAGAATTGGTGAGTGCGGTCCCAATACAGGATTTGATAAGCCCGGCCAGCAATGGAGAACATATCGTCGCTGAGAAACCCGAGAAGAGGCCGGAATTCCTGAAAGATCATCCCTTGAGGGTTGCCCGTATGCTCCTCCACTTCTGCCAAAAAACATCCCGCCTCTTCAAAGGTCCCAAGGAACTGCGTACTCAAGAGTTTTGTGTTCATTGCGGCCACGTCTGAAGAACGGGGTATGGTTATACTTCGCTCGGAGTGCTTTACCAGGAGTTTATCGTGCCGAAAAATGAACCACCAGGCATTTTTGGTATGTTCCGGTTCCGGCACAAGAGCAGATTTTAAAAGCATGAGCATTCTCCAGAATTAATGTCAAAATCAAAATGCAGAAGCAACAGGCGAGTGCGCAGAGTTCAAAAACAAGCCTTTTTGAGGCCTCTTCGGCAAAATGTATCTCCGTCGATAATGCCTCGCTAGGTAATTATAACAGGTTACTACCGGGGTGCACCACAAAAAAGAGGAAGCAGGAGTCAACCTGAACCGGATGTCTCTTGACTTTCTCCGTATGATGCAGTAATTTATCAAAATAATCGTTCCGCTACGAAACCTGCCGATGCTTATTACTGCGGGGTTGTCTAACAAATTATGTTGATAAGAGCCTTCATCTGTTTGCTGATAATGCTGTTTCCTGCCGTCCACGGGAATGCCGGAGAGATTCGCAAAGGCGCAAAGGATGTGATCATCGTGGGGGGCAACAGCGCCTATCCCCCCTATGAATTCCTCGACGGCGAAGATAAGCCTACAGGTTTTGTAGTGGAGCTGACCAGAGCCATTGCCGAGACCATGGGTTTCGAAGTTGAAATCAAGCTGGGTAAGTCTTGGGCCGAAATGCGCGAGGAATTGGAGGCCGGAAAGATCGACGTGCTTGAAGGCATCTCCTTTTCGGAAAATCGGGAAAAAATCCTTGATTTCTCCCCACCTCATTCGTTTATCTCGCATTCCATCTTCACCCGTAAAGGCGTGCAGCCGGCATCCTCTCTCGACGAGCTTCGCGGGAAGGAAGTCATTATTTTAGGCAGAGGAGTCATGCATGATTACTTTGAGGAAGAGGGGCAACTTGTTCATCCGATCCCGGCGTCAACCGTAGCGGATGCCCTATTACTGCTTTCTTCGGGCAAGTACGATTATGCAGTCCTTGCCACGCTCCCTGCCTCATATCTAATCAAGGACATGGCGATCACGAACGTCGAGATGGTCGCCAAGAGTATTGATACCAAAAAATATTGTTATGCCGTCAGGGTTGGCAACCAGGCTATCCTGGCAAAATTTAATGAAGGGCTGGCGCTTTTGAAAGAGACGGGACGTTACCGGGAACTTCAGGAAAAGTGGCTGGGAGGAGTCGATACAACGTACGTTCCCTGGACATGGCTGGCTAAGTATAGCCTATTTATCGTCGGTCTGCTGATTCTGGGTCTTCTTATTTCGATCATCTGGTCGCGAATGCTGACCATGCAAGTGACTGTCAGGACTGCAGCATTGGAACATGAGATAGAAGAACGTAAGCGCTCAGCGCGAGAACTCGGGCGACAGCAGCAGCAATTGATTCAGGCTGATAAAATGGCGGCCCTGGGCGTCCTTGTTTCTGGCGTGGCCCATGAAATCAACAACCCGAACGGGCTGGTTCTCCTGAACCTGCCGTTGATCAACGAGGTGATGAGGGACGTTAGTCCGATTCTCGATGCCTACTACCGGGAGCATGGCGATTTTCCCATGGGTGGTCTTGCCTATTCTCGGATGCGTCATGAAGTTCCCCATCTCCTTGATGAGATGCAGGATGCAGCAAAACGTATCAAGCGGATTGTAGATGACCTTAAACACTTTTCTAGGAAGAGCGATGCCGATTCCAAAGAAATGGTCAATGTGAATGACGTGGTGCGAACATCTCTGCGGCTGGCAGAACATGCTTTGCGAAGATCCGCCATTCGCTGTACGGTCCACTATACCGAGCCGCTCCCCCAGATCAACGGTAATGCCCAGCGTCTGGAGCAGGTAATCGTGAACCTTATTTTGAACGCAGCCCAGGCCATTGAGGCATCCAGCCGGGCGAAGCCTGCTGCAGCCTTGGAATCTCTGGCTGACGGCAGAAAGTCCTCCCCGGACAATTCGCATACCGAAAATGGCATATTCGTAGTGACCGCATATGATCATGAGGCAGGAACCGTAGCTGTCAAGGTTCAGGATGACGGCATTGGCATTCCGCCAGAGCACTTTCCCCGTTTGACCGATCCCTTTTTTACCACCAAGCGGGATACGGGGGGAACCGGCCTGGGTCTCGCTATCTCCGCTCAAATCATCAGAGAACACGGCGGGACGATCAGCTTCGAGTCATTGCCCCACATGGGTGCGACCGTCGTCGTAACGCTGCCCGTAGCAGCAGTGGAGGTCCATACATGAATGAAGCGCTTACCCCATCCTTCCACATACTGATTGTGGACGACGAGCCGGCATGGACCAGGTCCATGTGCATTGCCCTTGAACGGTTGGCAGGGCTAACCAATGTCATGACCTGTCATGACAGCCGGGATGTCATGCCTCTCCTGTCCCAGCATAGAATCGGTATTGTTCTACTGGATCTTACCATGCCCCATCTTTCAGGAGAGGAACTGCTCAGGATGATCGGGGAGCAGTTTCCAGAAACAATCATCATCATCTGCAGCGGCATGAACCAGATTGAGACGGCAGTCAAGTGCATGAAACAGGGCGCCTTTGATTATCTGGTGAAGACTGCGGAAGAGAGCCGCATCATCACCGTGATACAGCATGCCATACGCCTTATCGAGATGCGGCTCGAAAACCGCCAGATGACTGAAAGTTTCTTTTCCAACACGCTCAGGAATCCGGAGGCATTTGAAGGCATCATTACGATTCATAAAAGCATGCGAACGATTTTCCAGTATGTTGAGGCCGTGGCAAAGAGCAACCAGCCGCTGCTGGTCACCGGTGAGAGCGGGGTTGGGAAGGGGCTAATCGTCGACGCGACCCATCAGTTGAGCGGCTGCAAAGGGTCGTTGATTTCGGTGAATGTGGGAGGTCTCGACGACACCATGTTTACCGATACGCTTTTTGGACATGTCAAGGGGGCTTTTACCGGCGCAGAATACCCTCGCAGCGGAATGGTGGAACAGGCGGCCCACGGTACGCTCTTCCTGGATGAAATCGGGGACCTCAGCAACGCTTCGCAGGTAAAGCTGCTACGCCTTCTGCATGAAGGAGATTATTTCCCCCTTGGCAGCGATCGGCCGAAGAAACTCAACGCACGTGTGATTGCATCCACCAATCAGGATATTGCTGCAAAGCAGGCACGGGGAGACTTCAGAAACGATCTCTTCTTCCGTCTGCGCACACACCACATACATCTTCCTCCGCTTCGCGATCGAAAGGAGGACATCCCCCTGCTCCTTGACTTTTTTCTGGAGGAGGCAACCAGTACTCTTGGCAAGGAAAAACCGCGGTACCCTCTCGAACTTGTACCCTTGCTTGAGCAATATGATTTCCCAGGCAATATTCGGGAGTTAAGGTCCATGATTTTCGATGCTGTTGCCTTGAACCCGACAAATATGCTTTCAATAAAACAATTTAAAAAGATCAGCAGTCCACAAGGCTGGTCGGGCTCCTTACACCGGGTCGATACCACGAACATTTTTGAGCGCGTGGATGCCCTTCCCACCATCCACCAGGCTGTGGGTCTTCTCATAGCCGAAGCAATGAAGCGTGCACGAGGAAACCAATCCATCGCATGCCGATTCCTGGGCATTTCACAGCCCGCCTTGAGCAAGCGCCTTAAACAACAACAGTCGGAAACTCCAGAAGAAATCTGAGTCGTGTCTGTTTCTCAAGCGAAATGCAGAGAAAGTAATCCGCGAGCTGGAACTCCATTCTGATATTTTGATCGATCAGACCTGCCATCAGAATGGTGAATAACAATACAAGATCCAAATGAGCAGCCAACGGGGCATCAGCGATCAGGGGGTGATTACGGCACTATTTTTGAAAAAAGGAAGATAGTGTTGTTAGAAGATGTTTCTGATCCGGCTGTTGACAGCAGCAGGCTGAAATCCGACGGCGAATCAGCTGTTTTATGGACGTCCATCTCAAGACTCTCTGGACAAGATTGAGGATGGGGAAAAACGGTAGTATAAAAGATGCATCATGACAAGATAAGGATGTTTGAGAAAATAGCGAACATAATATGCGCAAAATAATGGAGGTAGTTAAAGATGAAACTATGTTTTAACGCTGGACCGCAACCTATGGAGGAGTATTTTTCGTTCGCAAAGGAGAACGGATTCCCCTGGATTGAACTGAGCTGCAACAATCCCAACAACTTTTTGAACAAATGGACCCCCGCGCGCATCAGCGGCATCAAGAAGCTGCGGGATCAGGCTGGTGTCAAGTACGGTCTCCATTCGGCCTCGTTCGTCAACGCTGCCGAGATTGAACCGACAGTCCGCAAGGCCGTCCAGCAGCACTTGATTGATTATGTCGAGCTCGCTCATCGGCTTGAGGCAGAATACGTCGTTCTCCATTTCGGCTACCACTTCAGCCTTTTTATGGATACGGTCTTCAACACTCTGATCAAGACGTATACGCCTGTTGTCAAACTGGCGGAGAAGTACAAACTCCCCATCGGCGTCGAAAATATGAACAAAATTCACGAGGAAGCGGAGATTGCTTATCTCGGTGTGACCGTCGAAGAGCTCGCTCGCGTCTTCAACGCCATTCCGTCGAAGTATTTCGGCCTTACACTGGACATCGCCCATGCGAGTCTTCTGCCCGGCGGCCCGGAGTCGTTTATCGACGCCTTTCCTGACCGGATCGTCAGCACGCATGTCAGCGACAACGACCTAGTCCTCGACCGCCATGTGCCCGTCGGTAACGGGAAGATTGATTTCAAGAGGGTTTTCAAGAACCTCATGAAGGTTGGTTTCAAGGGGACTCTGAACATCGAGCTGCCACGATCTAATGAGGACCGGGCGTTGAGCAAAAAAAGACTGGAGCCCATCCTTGATGAACTGGGAATTCTGAAAGATGCACTTACACCATAGAAAAGCTATTTCTTGAAAGACCTTCAGATAGGTCACAATTCGCATAGGATTAGTTACAGTAAAATTACGGCGTCATAGGCATAGCTGAAATAATTTACGAATGAGCAGAGAAGATTAAAAACGAAATAGATGAACATCTGGGTTGGCCGACAAAGGTGCAGGACTTTGGTGTTTTTTCAGGGTTTGCTCTGCTTTGGCACTGGTTCTGAAGGCAGAATAATAAAAGAGAGAAGTAAGGTGTCATATGCAAGACGGCATGAGCGATTAGGAAATTGAGGTCTTATCGGGTTTCTGAAGGTTACGTGAGTGGGATAA
>Ga0074045_10002520_pt1 | contig 16939 bp, 11 predicted proteins | sample BogForMeECP23OM2_FD_94442 | JGI IMG/M metagenome (GOLD analysis project Ga0074045, IMG submission 94442) | Bog forest soil microbial communities from Calvert Island, British Columbia, Canada - Bog Forest MetaG ECP23OM2 | ecosystem: Environmental > Terrestrial > Soil > Wetlands ...
GATGTTTTTCAGTACCGAGCTCGACGCGATGGATCAGGTCCGCCTCGCTGAGTATGCCAACCAGGTTGCCCGCCTCGTCGACAACGGGAAGAGCGCTGACGTCGTGCTCCGACAAGAGCTTGACCGCGTCGGCGACGTCGGTATCGGGACGAACGGTCACGACGTCGCGGACCATGACATCGACAGCGTGCATGCCCCCTCCTGGGTCCGGCTCAGAATACGTTAAGGAACAGGATGTAGAGGCCCGCCGACAGCATCATCGCCACCGGCAAGGTCAATATCCACGCCATTACGATGTTGCGGAGCGTCGACAGCTGCAGGCCCGACCCATTGGCTGCCATGGTTCCCGCAACACCCGATGACAGGATATGGGTGGTCGACACCGGCAGACCGTACATGTCGGCCCCGGCGATGGTCACCGCCGCGACGAGCTCCGCAGCCGCACCTTGACCATAGGTCAAATGGGTCTTGCCGATCTTCTCCCCGACGGTGATGACGATCCGCTTCCATCCGACCATCGTGCCGAGGCCGAGCGCAATCGCGACCGCGATCTTTACCCAGATCGGGATGAACTTCGTGGAGGCGTCAAGCGACTGCTTGTAGGCGTTCAATATTCCTATTTCATCAGGCGTCAGGTCGGCCTCTTTGTCCTTCATCAGATTGCGCAGAGCCTCGTCGGCGAGATACATGTCGTTGCGGGTATTGCCGACCGCGGCGGCGGGGATTTTTGCAATCGAGCCGTACTGCTTGACCTGTTTGTCGATGTCCTGAATCAGCACGGCGAGCGACGGATAGGTTCCCTCGTTGATCTTGTGGTGCGAAACATACTCCATCACCGCAGGGCGCGGATTGCCGAGGATGTTATACCCGGCGCCCTTCTCCTCGACGATCTTCGAGGCGGCTGCCGAGTTGGCCTCGAACTGGGCGATCTGGCTGTCGGGCAGGGCGCGGTTGAGGGCGAAGGCGGTGGGGACCGTGCCGATCAAGATCAGCATGATCAGGCCCATGCCCTTCTGTCCGTCGTTGGAGCCGTGGGCGAAGCTGACGGCTGTGCAGGTGAAGACCAGAAGTCCCCGGATCCACCATGCCGGAGGCTTATCCGTCTCGGGCGAGCGGTACAACTCGGGCTGTCGTATGAGAAACTTCATGATGAGCAGCAGAACCGCCGAGAGAACGAAGCCGACGACGGGTGAGAACAGCAGCGCTTTTCCAACATTGGTGGCCTGCCCCCAGTCGACACCGGAGGTGCCATCCTGGCCGTGCACCAAGGCGTTGGCGACGCCAACTCCGATGATCGAGCCGATCAGCGTGTGCGAGCTCGAAGCCGGCAGGCCGAGATACCAGGTACCGAGGTTCCAGATGATCGCGGCGATCAGCAGCGCGAACACCATCGCAAACCCGGCCGAACTGCCGACCTGAAGGATCAGCTCCACCGGCAGGAGCGAGATGATGCCGAAGGCCACGGCTCCGCTCGACAGCAGAACCCCGAGGAAATTGAAACTCCCCGACCACATCACCGCTATCTCGGCGGGGAGCGAGTGTGTGTAGATCACCGTGGCGACGGCATTCGCCGTGTCGTGGAAGCCATTGACGAATTCGAAGCCGAGGGCAATCAGCAACGCCACGAAGAGCAGCAGGTACGGCAAAAACGTCGTAGGCACGGCGCCGCCTTCAGCGATATCGGAATGCAGGCTGTACCCCACAAACAGCAGACCACCTGCCAGCAGCAGGAGGAAGATGATGGCGGTGCCAGGTTTGAGCCCACCGTCGAGCCTCGGGCGAGCGGCGACGGCGCCGGTCCCACCTTCCGCGTGCAGCGCAACATCAGTCATGCTTTCTGGTCCCCTCGTTCCGGCAAGCAGTCGATTATGGCGAGTTAATATTTCAGTTCTGTGACAGTATTTTGACGACGCTCTGACGCGCCGGGTGTTGCGAGAGGGACGATTTCCGCACGGGACGCGGGTGAGGGGAGGGAAACGGAGAGATCAGAGTGGGGTGGGCCCGATCCTCGTCGCCTAGAAATTCCTTGAGCGGGAGGCGTGACCCTGAATTTCGTCGCGAGCGACCGGTTAAGATCCACCGTGCTCGCGGGCGCGTTCGCCTTCGCTGAAACGCGTCGCTGAAGGCGGCGGCAAGGATGCCCGTTGGCATGGCATAACCGACGGTGATCAGCGTGCAGACGCTCCACCACAGTGCTCGCGGTATGCTGCCGAAGGCCTGAGGCTCATCCTCACCTTCGAGCACGTACATCGTGGCGGCCGAGAATACCAGGACGATGAATGCGAGCGTCAGGCTCAGAAGGAACTCCTCGCACCGAAAAGCCCACTTACCCTGGAAGAAGATCGGCGGAAGCACGCGCTGATCATCACGGCCGCAGGGCGGCGACGGCAGGGCCCGGCGCTACCTGCCGAAGTAGCTGTGCTCGAGCGACCGCCACGACGCGCTCGCCGTAATTTCGATCAGAGCGCGGTCGAGCAGCTTCTTGAGCGGAGAATTCGGCGGCAGCGCGAACGCCATGTAGGAGGGGGCGAGTGTGCCGCTCGGCATCGGGATGACCCCGGAGAAATACGTCGAAATCGCGTATTCCAAAGCGCCCACGCTATTGACGACGGCGTCGGACTTGCCGCTCACCAGCGAAGCCAGCGCGTCCTTGAGATTGGCGTATTTCGTGTAATGCAGGTGCTGCTCGTCGAGATATTCGGCGCCCGAGGAATCCGCGACGGCCGCCAATTGTTTTCCGTCGAGATCGCTGGTCCGTGCGATCGGGGTCGATGTGACGGCATCGGCGGTCATGCGCGCGACGAGGCTCGTCGTCAGCAGGGATATGAGAGTCAGGCTCCCCAGCATCCAGAGCACGGCAATGAATCGTCCGACCGGCGTTAGCGGCGTCACATCGCCGTAGCCGACCGTGGTCATGGTGACCGCCGCCCAATAGATGCCGTCGGATAACGATGTGACCCCGCGCTCGCCAGGATTTGACGCGAGCTGGCGCCTGCGCTCGAAAACCCACATCAGGGCACCGATCAGCACGAGCAGCCCCAGGGTGAGGACGATCAAGGAGCCGAGCTCCCTGAGGACCGCGACATAGGACATCACCGCCGCGATGGGCCCGGTTCGCTTGGGGAAGGCGACCGCGACGCCGGAGCGGTGGGCCGGATAGCTGAATTCGACGCGAGCCAGCCGCGCCGGGGTGATGGTGATCGCGCCGATCGCCGCGTCGAACTGACCACGCTCGACCCCGGTGATGACGTCCTCCATTTGTGCGACGGCGATGAAGCGATAGGTCAGATGGAGGTCCTCGGCGACGCGCCGCCAAAGGTCCACGCTGGCGCCCGAAAACAATCCCTCGGGATCAACCGATCCGTACGGCGGCACGTCGTAGACGGCGACGCGTAGAGGCTCGTCAGGAGCGCGTTCGGCGCCCGAGGCGCTCGATCGTGCTGCGGCACCGACAAGGCAGACTGCCAGAGCGATCGCGATCAGGCGCGATTGCGTGGCAATGCGTCGCCCGGACCGAAGATTGCGTGAACGCTTTCTCATTACCGAGGATGAGAGTTGCACTCGTTGAATTTAAGAGGGTGGAATCATTTCCGGTCCCCTGATCCCGGAAGGACCGGATTATGGCCAGTTAATATTTCAGTTGTGTGACAGCGATTGCCCAGATCTCGACTTGACTATCGCGGTGTCCCGTGCTGCGAGTCCGCGGCTGGAAGGATACCAGGGTGCAAGGAAGCTCAACCAGCTATGCAAGCCTGACGGCACGGGGCCTGATCCCGAACCGGTGGGACGTCGTTGTCTTTCCGTTGGTCTTCGGGTTGCTTCTGCTCGCTGCCAAAGGGGCTCACGAGACGTTGGCGCCGCTCTCGGCGCTCAGGGAGCCGGTCGTCTCGCTAGATCCGGTCAACTTGCCGGATTACGCCCTACGAACGACCTTGCGGATGCTAGCCGCAATGGTCGCATCTCTGCTCTTCACCATCACCTACGGGACCCTCGCGGCCAAGAGCCGGCGGGCGGCGTTGGTCCTGGTCCCGCTTCTCGACATCCTCCAATCGGTGCCGGTGCTGGGTTACATTTCCTTCACCGTCGTCTTCTTCATGTCGCTCTTTCCCGGTCGGGTCGCGGGTGCCGAAGCCGCAGCGATCTTCGCGATCTTTACGAGCCAGGCCTGGAACATGACCTTCAGCTTCTACCAGTCGCTACGCACCGTGCCGCGCGACCTCGAGGAAGCGACGCAGAGTTTCCGTTTCTCGGCATGGCAGCGCTTCTGGCGCCTCGAGGTGCCGTTCGCGATGCCGGGCCTCGTTTGGAACATGATGATGAGCATGTCGGGAGGCTGGTTCTTCGTCGTGGCGAGCGAGGCGATCACGGTCGGCGACACGACGATTACGTTGCCGGGCATAGGCGCCTATTTGGCCCAAGCGACCGCGGAAAAGAACCTGACGGCCGTCGGCTGGGTGGTGCTGACGATGACTGCGGTGATCATCCTCTATGACCAGTTGATGTTCCGGCCGCTGGTCGCCTGGGCCGACAAGTTCCGCTTCGAACAGACCAGCGCACAGACCATACCCGGCTCCTGGTTTCTCGATCTGCTGCAGCGCAGCCGCCTGTTCCGAACCCTAGCCAGCCCGGGGAGCCTGTTGTTGCACGCGCTCGCGCGACGGCGCTTTGCCCCGTTGCGCGAGGGGTTTGGGAGGGCTCGCCCCTCACGCTCGACGATCGTGGATGTCCTTTGGTTCATCGCCATAGCGGCAGCGGCCGTCTTCGCTGCGGGGAAGACCATCGTTTTTGTCGCCGCCGGAGTAGGCTGGGGCGACCTGCTCGATGCCGTAAAGCTCGGCCTATTCACGCTCACTCGCGTCGTAGTGCTGATCGCGATCGCTTCCTTGATTTGGGTTCCGATCGGGGTCGAGGTCGGTTTGCGCCCGCACCTGGCCGAGAAGATCCAGCCCCTGGCACAGTTCCTCGCGGCGTTCCCTGCCAATCTGCTGTTTCCGGTTTTCGTTGTGGCCATTGTCCATTTCGACCTGAACCCGGACATCTGGCTCAGCCCGCTGATCATCCTCGGCACGCAGTGGTATATTCTGTTCAACGTGGTCGCCGGCACGATGGCGTATCCAAGCGACTTCCGCGAAGCGGCGACCAATTTTCGCATGCGGGGTTGGCAGTGGTGGCGCCAAGTCATGTTGCCGGGGATATTTCCCTATTTCGTTACCGGCGCCATTACTGCAGCGGGCGGGGCGTGGAACGCCAGCATCGTCGCGGAAGCGGTGTCCTGGGGCAACACCAAGATCACGGCACACGGCCTTGGCGCCTATATCGCCGATAACACGGCCGCCGGCGACTATCCAAAAATCGTCCTCGGCATCGCCGTGATGTCGATGCTCGTGACCCTGTTCAACCGTCTGCTCTGGCGGCCGCTCTATGCCTATGCGGAAGACCGGCTGCGCCTCGACTGAGAAATCGCAATGGTCGCATTAGACACCCTGCGTGAAACGACGCTCGGCGAGCCGATCTTGACGGTGCGCGGCGTGAGCCGCGGTTTCGCGCGGGGCTCGGGCGAGGTGCGCGTCCTCGCCGATGTCGATCTCTCGCTGCGCGCCGGCGAGATCGTCGGTCTGCTCGGCCGTTCCGGCTCCGGCAAATCGACCCTGCTGCGCATCATCTCCGGTCTCATCAGGCCGAGCAGCGGCGAGGTGACCTATCGCGGTCGGCCCGTCGACGGCCCGGCGGAAGGGATCGCGATGGTGTTCCAGACCTTCGCGCTCTTTCCTTGGCTGACCGTATTGCAGAATGTCGAAGCTGGACTGGAAGCCTTGGGGGTGCCGGACAAGGAAAGCCGCCGGCGCGCGCTCTCCGCGATCGACCTGATCGGCCTCGACGGCTTCGAGTCGGCATATCCGCGCGAATTGTCGGGCGGCATGCGCCAGCGCGTCGGCTTTGCCCGCGCGCTTGTCGTGGAGCCGACCATTCTGCTGCTGGACGAGCCTTTTTCGGCGCTCGACGTGCTGACCGCGGAGACGATCCGCACCGACCTTCTCGATCTCTGGATCGAACGCCGGCTGCCGACAAAATCGATGCTGCTGGTCACGCACAACATCGAGGAAGCGGTCTTTATGTGCGACCGCATTCTGATCTTTTCCTCCAACCCCGGACGGGTCGTCGGCGAAATCGGGGTCACCTTTCCGCATCCGCGCAACCGCCTCGATGCAGATTTTCGCCAGATGGTGGACGATATTTATGCCAAGATGACGGCGCGGCCGACTGCCGGGGCCGCGGGGCAATTGGCAAGACTGCAGCTTGGCAGTCGGCTGCCGCCCGTCTCGACTAATGTGATGGCGGGTCTGATCGAGACCGTCGCCGCGCCGCCCTATAACGGCACGGCGGATCTGCCGGAAATCGCGCGCAGCCTGCAACTCGAGATCGACGACCTGTTCCCGGTCGCCGAAGTTTTACACTACCTCGGCTTTGCCGAGATCAGGGAGGGCGACATTCTGCTGAGCCCGGCGGCGCGCAATTTTGCCGATCTCGATACGCAGACGCGCAAGGTGGTCTTCGCCCGGCACCTCCTTGCCTCGGTACCTCTGGCGCAGCACATCAGACACGTGCTCGACGAGCGCCCCGGTCACCGCGCGCCCCGGATACGCTTCGAGCAGGAGCTCGAGGACTCTCTGAGCGATGCCGCCGCCGACGAAACGCTCGATGCCGTGGTGGATTGGGGTCGCTACGCGGAAGTCTTCGCTTATGACGATCAGGCCGAGATGTTCAGCTTGGAGGACCCCAAGGGCTGACCTCGTCTACGCGAAGGGGACGATGCGGGGAGATATACGCTTCGGGATACGTCATGCGAATGTCGATAATCCTCGCTCAAGCCGGGGTAGGCCGATGCTGGAGCGAATGAGACCGGTGTGGTGCAAAATTTTGCTTTACCCAATTTTTGTCGGGTTAGCTCTGACGCTCCCGGCCTGCACAGACCTGAAGAAGAATTTCCTTTGTCGGCCGGAGGGTCATTGTGTCAATGCCCCTGATGGGGGCCACGGCATCGGTCCCTGATACCGCGATCGGCCGCGATCGAGGTGCTCGCCCACAGATACGACTGGCGACCATATCCGGCGTTATCGGACGTGGATCAATGGACTGGGCAATTGAGCTCCCACACGGGAAGTGAGAGCAATGGCTCACCCCGCAAGGGCTGTGCTCGATGCCAGCGAGATTGGTCACGCCAGCCGGAGAAACCGCTCCGCATTACCGGCCATATGCCGTTTCAGCACGTCGTGGCCGAGCTCCTTCCAGATCGGCCAGTCGAGGACCATCTGGGCAGTGTCCGGGAAATGCGCCTCGCCGTGCGGGTAATCCGATTGGTGCATCAGCACATCGGGTCCCAGAATGTCGATCACCGCCTTGGTCATCGCGGGACCCTCGAAGGGCTCGGCGCCGCAGCGGAAGCGGCCCATCTGCACGTACTCGATCGGCGCGTATTTGAGCGGCGGTGTCGCGCCCGAGACATAGCGGATCATCTCGCCGAGCCGGATCACCCAGTGCGGCAGCCAGCCGCGGCCGACCTCGGCGACACCGGCGTGTTGGGGTACTTGTCGAAGATCTGCCCGACGATGAGGTACGAGAGGAGCCGCGCGGCACCCCAGGGATGGGCGGCCGTGCGCGCCACCGCGGCATTGCCCCAGATGTCGCGGTAGCCGGGGAAATAGGGCGGCTCATAGAAGAAGCTGTGGAATAAGATCGGCAGATAGGCGTCGTTCATCTCGTCCCACAGCGGCGCCAGATCCGGATGGTCGATCGGTTTGCCCTCGGGCAAGAGCGGCCAGACCGCCGTCACCCGCGGCTCGTTCCGCAGCCGCTTCACCTCCCTGACGGCCCATTCGACATCACCGCCCGGCACCAGGATCATGCTCTTGAGGCGGCCGGGATAGGACCGGCAATAGGTGGCAATGTAATTGTGATAGGAGCGATAGAGCGCCTCGGTCAGGGTGATGTCGGGCAGCCCGCTCGCCGCCGTGGCCCAGGTGCCGGGGATCAGAAAATCGACGTCGCGGCCTTCAGTATCCATGTCCTTGATGCGGTCATCGACGTTCTCGTCCTGGACGCCGGCCGCGGGCGGCACGCGATGATGGCTCGACGAGCGGGTGACGCGGCCCTCGAGGGCGCCCTTGCCGCCCGCCACGACCATCGCTTCCTGCGGGGCCTCGCCGGGAAAGCGGTCGAACGGGTAGGGAGCGACGTGCAGGACGCGCGTAGTGATCCCGTCCGAACTCCGCGTCCGCACGAAGGGCCGAAACTTGTCGACCCGCGAGTGCGCCGAAGGATCAAGATACTTGACCAAGGTGTCGTAGCTCGGGTTCACGTGGGTGTCGATGTCGACGATCCTGTAGCCGTTCCTCATCGCAGTGCCCTCCCGATTCCTTTCCGGGCGTCGGTAAAGCAGCCGACCTCTCGGCGCGCCCGGAGCGGCACCAGAATAGCACCGTCCGAGCGTCCGGCATCGCGGACTCTCGACACGTGCGACAACCGGTTCGACCGCCCGTCTCCGGCTGGCGCAGTGCGGGGTTCGCCATCCAGCTGCCTTTACTGTCCGCGCTACGCGGATTAGGCTCCCCTTCGTGGATCGCTCACCTTCAATCCAAACCGCTGTGCCAGTCGACCTTGCATCCAGCGAGCGAATGCCCCAGGGCCAAAGCGGGCGGGCCAGTTCGACCGGGGAGCCATCATGGCCGGGACTATGCACCATAAAGTCTTGATCGTCGGCGGCGGCACCGCCGGAATTACCGTGGCGGCAAGCTTGAAGCGCCATGGGCCGGGCGGGATCGACATCGCAATCGTCGAGCCGAGTGATACGCACTATTACCAGCCGGCACTCACGCTCGTGGGGGCCGGGCTCTACGACCTCGCGCGCACGCGCCGGCCGACCGACAGCCTGGTGCCGTCGGGCGTCACGCGCCTCAAGGCCGCCGCGCACAAGTTCGAACCCGCGAACAACAAGGTCGAACTGTCCACCGGCGAGGGGATAACCTATGACTATCTGGTGGTCTGCACCGGCGTGAAGCTCGATTGGGCCAAGATCGATGGGCTCGCCGAGGCGCTTGGCCGTGATGGCGTGTGCAGCAACTATTCTCCTGATCATGTCAGTTACACTCGGGAGTGCATCACGGCACTCAAGCCCGGAAGCAAGGCGGTATTCACTCAGCCGCCGCTGCCGTTCAAGTGTCCGGGCGCGCCGCAGAAGATCGTCTATCTCACTGCCGACCATCTGCAGCGCGCGGGTATCCGAGCCAACGTCGATCTAAAGTATTTCGTCCACGCGCCGGTGATTTTCGGCGTGCCGTTTTTCGCCCGCGAGTGTGCCAAGGTTGCCGAGCGTTACGGCGTCAATGTGCACTACCAGCACAACCTCGTCGCCGTTGACGCCAAGGCCAAGACTGCGATTTTCGAGATCGTCGGGGGCGACAACCAGGGTCAGCGGATCAGCGTGCCCTACGACATGCTGCATGTCTCGCCGCCGCAAAGTCCGCCCGACGACGTCAGTTCGAGCCCGCTCGCCAACGCCGCCGGCTGGGTTGAAGTCAATCAGAACTCGATGCAGCACGTGCGCCACGCCAATGTGTTCGCGCTCGGCGACGTCACCGCGACGCCCAATTCGAAGACCGCCGCCGCTGTGCGCAAGCAGGCGCCCGTGGTGGTGCGGAACATTCTCAGGCTGATGAACGGCCAAGCGATCGACGGCGGCTATGACGGTTATGCCTCGTGCCCGCTGACCACCGCCAACGGCAAGGCGATCATCGCCGAGTTCATCTACGGTGGCAAAGTGACTCCGACCCTGCCCATCCTCAATCCGGGCAAGGAGCGTTGGTTAGGTTGGTGGATCAAGGTCAGCTTCCTGCCGAGCTTGTATTGGCAATACATGCTCAAGGGCTACGAGTGGTTCCCCAAGCACAATACCGCATTCAAGGAACCAACCGTCGGATGAAACGGGTATCAGAATAGGATAGATACCCGTTTGTTCTAGTACAGCGGGGCATCGAATCGAAGAGTCTGGCTGTAAACCAGTGGTAATCGCTCTTTTCGACGAGGCGATCAAATCGGAACTTGGCGATACATTCGGCATCGCGGATACTCGAAAGAGGATCGCGCTCCGGCGGCAAAAATTCCTAAGGCGGCCGAGCCCGAGGCGTAAGCCGAAGCGGAGCTATCAATTTCCTGTCGATATGACCCGGCGCCTCTCGCGGGCGCGAGGCGCCGCGACTATTTGCCCAGGGTAGCGCCGACTAGGCCGGTGTTGATACGCGGCCGAACGCCGTGTTGTCCAAGGGCTAGAGAGTTACCCATGCGACTTCTCCGTACCGTCGCTGCGATGGCGAAATCGGTATTGCCGCCGCTTCCTTCGTTCTTGCGACGCATTTTGCCGGAAAGCGGGCCGGAGGGGCTGGATCCGTCGATCTACGGCTACATCCTTCATTACAGCCTCCGCGAACAGATTTATCTTGTCGTCGTGACTTTATTCTCTTTCCCCTTTCTCTATTATTCCTTGGAATTGCCAAAAATTATCGTCAATCACGCGATTTCTGGAACGGAATTTCCGCAGAAGTACCTGGGGCTGGAGCTCGAACAGATCCCCTATCTTCTGTTGCTTTGCGGAGTATTTCTGGTGTTTCTTCTGATCAACGGTTGGTTCAAGCTGCATATCAACGTCAAGAAAGGGCAGGTCGGCGAGCGCATGCTGCGCCGTCTCCGGTATCAGCTCTATGAGCGCTTGTTGCGGTTTCCACTACAGCACTTTGACCGGACCGCAACCGGCGAGGTCATCGCGATGATGACCGGCGAGCTCGAGCCGGTCGGCGGATTTGTCGGCGAGGCCTTCGCCTTGCCGATCTCGCAAGGCGGCACCCTGCTCACCATCGTCGTCTTCATGTTCGTGCAGGACCCGATACTCGGGGCCGCCGCTGTCGCATTCTATCCGCTGCAGGGTTACCTCATTCCAAAGATGCAGCGCGTCATCCGCCGCCTCGGGCGCGAATGGGTGCGCAAGGTGCGCCGCCTCTCAGACCGCATCGGTGAGACGATCGCGGCACGCGCCGAAATTCGCGCCAATGATGGAGCGCCATATCAGCTCGCTGATATCTCCAATCGTCTTGGCGAGATCTATGACATTCGTTTTGAGGTTTATAACCGAAAGTTTTTTGTAAAATTTCTCAACAATCTCATCGGAAATCTCACCCCGCTATTTTTCTTCGCGATTGGCGGGTATTTTGTCATTAGGGGCAGCCTCTCTTTCGGCGCGCTGGTGGCCGTGCTCGCCGCCTTTAAGGAGTTGTCGTCGCCGTGGAAGGAACTGCTCGACTTTTATCAGAACCAGCAAGACGTGGCGATCAAGTATGAACAAGTGATCGAGCAGTTCCACGTCCCCGACATGCTCGATAAGCGATTGCTGCTCGAAGAACCGGAGACCATCGGGCCGTTCCACGGTGAGGTCACGGCCGCTAATCTCAATGTCGTGGACAGTGACGGAATCCATCTGCTCGAAGCGGTCAGTTTCGAGTTTCCCCTCGGCACGGATGTGGCGATCGTTGGCCAGAGCAACAGCGGTAGAGAGCTTGTGCCGCAACTCTTCGCGCGGCTTGTCACTCCGACGAGCGGGCGGCTCATCATCGGCGAAACCGACATCAACAGCGTTCCGCTCGCGGTTTCCGGCCGTCGGATCGGCTATGTCGGCCCGTCGACCTATCTTTTTTCGGCGAGTGTACGGGACAACCTCCTGCTCGGATTGCGACACCGGCCGAACCGAGCGACCGAAAATGATGACGAAAAGCCCCGTGCCCGCGCCATCGAGGAGGCCCGTCAGTCGGGGAACAGCGAGTTGAATATCGCTGCCGATTGGGTGGACTACCAGCAAGCAGGAGTGACCGATGCGGCCGGGCTAGAGGGGCGCATCGTCGAGGTCCTGCGGCTCGTCGATCTCGACGACGACGTTAATCTCCTCGGATTACGTGGCCGGCTCGACCCGGATCGACAGCCGGAGGCGGCGCAGCAAATCCTCGAGGCACGTCGCGTGCTCGCCAAGCGCCTCACCGAGAATGATCTTGCGCATCTTGTCGAACGATTCGACCCCGACCGCTACAACGCCAATTCTCCCGTTTCCGTCAATTTGTTGTTCGGCACCCCGATCGGACCGGTCTTTGACGGCGACGGGCTCGCCCGCAGGCTCTATGTCAGGAGCGTGCTCGACAAAGTCGGGCTCACTCACGACCTTGTGGAAGTCGGCGCGCAGGTCGCTCGCATGATGATCGAGCTGTTCGCCGGTTTGCGGCAGGAGCATGAGTTCTTCGAGGAGTTCGGCTTTATCAGCGCCGACGATCTGCCCGGTTTCGAGAGCATCTTGAAGCGGATGGAAAGGGCCGGGGTGGAGAGTCTGCTGCAGCCTCCCAGGGAGCGGCTCCTGTCGCTGGCACTGAAGCTGGTTGCGGCGCGGGATCCGCTCGATCTGCTCGACGATAAAATGCAGCAACGGATACTGCAGGCCCGCCGGGTGTTTGCTGAGGGGTTACCGGAGGGTCTCCGCGGTTCGGTCGAGTTCTTCGACCCCGAGCGCTACAATACCGCGGCGCCGGTGCAGGAAAATGTCCTTTTCGGCACCATCGTCCGCAGTGAGTCGGGCAGTCGGGAACGCGTCTATGCCGCGATCACCGAGGTCCTCGATGAGCTCGGCTTGCGTGGAACACTGATCAAAGTTGGGCTCGAATATCCGGTCGGCACCGGTGGTTCGCGGCTTTCCGAGGCGCAGAGGCAAAAATTGGCGATCGCGAGGGCGGTCCTCAAGCGGCCCGATCTGGTCGCCCTTAATGATGCGACTGCGGTGCTCGACGGCGCGGCGGAAGCCGCCATCCTCGAACGCCTGAAGACCGAATTTGCCGAGCGCAGCCTGGTCTGGAGCCTGCACCGCCCCCGCCTCGCTTCAGATTTCGACCAAGTGCTCGTCATGGAACAGGGGCGGGTCGTCGATCAGGGACCTTACGCCCAACTGGAAAAGCCCGGAAGCCGGCTGGCGCCGCTGATGGCGGCGGAGTGATCACATAGATTTAGACGTCGAAACCCTAACGTCAAAGCTCGCCCCCCGAAGACCGATTATCGCGACCTCGATGTCGTGATCGCGCGTCTGGCCGAGCGCACTCCCCTCGACCGGCTAGAATTGCAGCGGCTGAGGAAGCGAAAGCTATGGCTCAAGGACCAGATCGTGAAGATCGAAACCGGGCTTGACGAGGGGATTACGCAGGCCGTCATAAGCCCGCTGCTGATCAGCGTGCTGACCAATTCAAACTTAGCGAGAAAACGAGCCGAAGCTCGCGCTGCGAAGGGCGTTCGGCGATCTTGTCTTGTCCTCCCGCGAGTGACCCGGGTAGAGGCTGCGATGCGGTTCAGAACGCATAGCTTTCGCGGCGGATCTCATCGTCGGTGATGATGCCGATGCCGGCGCGCTCCATGTTGCGGATCGCGAGCCGGTCGCCGCGCCGAAGAAAGCGCGGCGACCGCCGGCTAAATGGTCACGGCGGCCGGGATGGCACGCTTCCTGCGAGCCTAGTCAGCGCCCGCTTGCCGGAGAAGAGACCATGAGCATCGAACGCCGATTGTCGCGCCGCCGGTTTCTCGGCCGAAGCGGCGCCGCTGTGCTGAGCGCTGCCGGCGGCATCGCCTGCCCTCGCCTCGTCTTCGCCCAGAACAAGAAGCCGATCAAATTCACCCTGGCGTGGGTTGCCGAAGGCGGCAGCCTGTTCGCCTTCGTCGCCAAAGGCATGGGCTTCTGGGACAAGCACGGGCTCGATGTCGATATCGCCCGCGGCTCGGGCTCTGTCGCCGCCGCGCAGGCAATCGGCGAAGGCCGGTTCGATTTCGGCATGGCCTCGCCGTCTCTCGCGATCCTGCAGACGATCCGGGGGCTGCCGACGGTAGCGCTCGCCTGTTGCGCATATGACGCGACGATGGGCATCGGCATCATGAACGACGGGCCTATCAAAACCCCCAAGGATCTCGAGGGCCACAAGATGGCGTCGGTGGCAACCTCGGGCGATTACCCGTTTCTGCCGGCTTTCGCCGAAAAAGCAGGCTTCGACCTGGCGAAGGTCGACAGAATCCAGGTCGACAACAAGGTGCGCGATCGGCTGTTGCCGGAAGGTGCAGTCGATGCGATCTCGGGCTATGCCAGCAGCGCGATGCCGAGCTACGTCGCCACCGGCGTCAAGGCGCATTTCATGCTGTTCAGCGATTACGGCATCATCAATTACGGCACCGCCGTGATGACCCAGCCGAACCGCGTCGCCGAGGAGCCGCAGGTCTGCGCCGCCTTCGTCGACGGCATCCTGCAGGGCTTGAAGGCGACGCTGCTCGACCCCGCCGAGGCGATCAAGGTGTTCTTCAAGCAGGTGCCGGAAATGGCGCTGGCAACGCAGGCGCGCGAGCAGATCCGGGTCGGCACCGGCATCCTGACCTATGTCAGTGCCCGTGAGATCATCAAGACCAACGGCCTGGGTTACCTGGAAACCAAGGACTACGAGGCAATGACCGATCTGGTAATGAAATACCTCGCCAAGGAGGGCGACCAGCGTCCGGATATTGCCAAGATGATGACCAATCAGTTTGTCGGCGACCTCAAGCCATCGCCGGCGGAATGGGAACAGATGCAAAAGAACGGTCAGGAGTTTCGCCCCTATTTGAGTTGACCGCGAGGGTGGCACGTGGATTGCGAGCGCTCCGTTGTCGAAGGAGCGGTGCATGCCGGTCGTCGAGCACGAGCGCTACGTCGAGGTTGCCGAGGTCAGCAAGGTCTACCGCAGCGGCACGCCCGAGGCGGTGGAGGCGGTCAGTTCCGTCAGCTTCATTCTGCCGCGCGGGCAGTTCGTCGCGGTTCTCGGGCCGTCGGGTTGCGGGAAGAGCACCCTGCTGATGATGCTCGGCGGCCTCGAATCAGTCACGGCCGGCCATATTGCGATCGGCGGCGAGCCGATGATCGGGCCGCGCACCAGCATCGGTATCATGTTCCAGGATGCGACGCTGCTGCCGTGGAAGAGCGCGCTCGACAACGTGCTGTTCCCGATCCGCGTGCTGAAGCGCCCGCTCGATGCTTATCGCGACGGCGCGCGGCAGCTGCTGGAACGGGTCGGCCTCGACGGCTTCATCTACAAGAAGCCGCATGAGCTGTCGGGCGGGATGCGCCAGCGGGTCGCGATCTGCCGGGCGCTGGTCTACGATCCCGAGCTGTTGCTAATGGACGAGCCGTTCAGCGCGCTCGACGCGATCACCCGCGACGAGATGAACGAGCTGCTGCTGGATCTCTGGCAGCAATACACAAAGACCGCGCTGTTCGTGACGCACAGCATCCGCGAGGCGGTGTTTCTCGCCGACCGCGTGCTGGTCATGACGCGGCGGCCGGCGACGATCGTCGAGGATTTGACGGTCCCCTTCGCGCGGCCGCGCCCGATGGCGATCGGCGAGAGCCGCGAGTTCAACGAGATCTGCGGCCATCTGCGTGAGCGCATCGAGGAGAGCCATCGCCCGAACGGGCGTCGCCCCGAGACAAGCGTCGGGCGCCGGGAGCTGGTCGGATGACCGCCGAATATTCGGCAGTTCCGCGGATCGGGATCGCACCCGCTCGGCTGGCTGGCAACGCGGTCCTGGCCGCGCCGCACCTGCGGCGGCTGCGGCCTGTCATTCTGCCGCTGTTGATGGCTGCGGTGGTGCTCCTCGTCTGGCAGTTTGTCGTCACGGTGCTACGCATACCGGCAGTGATTCTGCCGCCGCCGGTCGAGATTGGGCACGAACTGTGGCGAGCCTTCCCGGTGCTGCTGCATCACGCGGTGCCGACCACGCTCGATTCGCTGATGGCATTTTTTTTGGCATCGGCGCTCGGGGTCGGGCTCGCCATCGCGATCACCTATTCGCCGTTCCTGCGCGACATGCTCTACCCCAATCTGATCGTTTTCCAGCTGATCCCGAAGGTCGCGCTGGCGCCGTTGTTTGTCGTCTGGCTTGGCATCGGCAGCGAGTCGCGTGTCGTCTTTGCCGCCTTTGTCAGCTTTTTTCCGGTAGTGATCTCGACCGCTGTCGGCTTTGCAAATGTCGAGGCCTCGGCGTTGCGGCTGTGCCGTTCGCTAACCGCCTCCGAATGGCAATGCTTCGCGATGGTGCGTTTTCCGTTCGCGCTGCCGGCGATCTTCAGCGGCATGAAGATCGCGATGACGATGGCGGTCATCGGCGTGATCATCGGCGAATTCATATCCGCCCAGGCGGGTCTCGGTTTTTACATCCTGTACGCCAGCTCGCGAATGGAAACTGCGGTCATTTTCGCGGCGCTGTTCGTGCTGTGCGTGATTGGCGTGGCGCTGTTCGGCGCAGTAGCACTCGCCGAGGAGCTGGTGCGCCGGTCTTACGGCAGGCGGTGACGCCGGGGATGGGTTCAGTTGACGATGCGACGCGGAATATCGCGACGGGGTTTTCTTGCCAGGACGGCGGCGGTGAGCGCCGCCTTGCTGCCGATGCCCGCCGTTGCCGAGCCCCGGCCCGTCAAATTCACGCTGGCCTGGCTGGCTCAGGGCAACTCGATTTATGTGTTCGTCGCTCGCGCCAAGGGGATCATGAAGGCGCGCGGGATCGATCTCGACGTTGCTCGCGGCTTCGGCTCGGTGGCGTCGTCGCAGGCCATCGCCACCGGCCAGTTCGATTTCGGTCTTGTCGCCGTGCCGCCGCTGATCCTCTCGGTGGCCAAGAACCTGCCGCTGATCGCGCTGGCCACCTGCGACTATGACTCGACCATGGGGGTCGGGGTCCTCGACGATTCGCCGATCCTGAAGCCGACGGATCTGGCGGGAAAGAAGGTGGCCTCGGTGCCGACTTCCGGCGAATTTCCGTTCTTCCCAGCCTATGCGGAGAAGGTCGGGCTCGACGC
>Ga0074045_10002521_pt1 | contig 16938 bp, 13 predicted proteins | sample BogForMeECP23OM2_FD_94442 | JGI IMG/M metagenome (GOLD analysis project Ga0074045, IMG submission 94442) | Bog forest soil microbial communities from Calvert Island, British Columbia, Canada - Bog Forest MetaG ECP23OM2 | ecosystem: Environmental > Terrestrial > Soil > Wetlands ...
CTTCGCATCGGTGATCCCTCAGTTCCGCGAGCACTGCCCTTCCATCCGCATCTTCATCGCGCTGGACGATGTCTCAGGAGATCGCCCTGAAGACGAACTGCAATACGAACCGTTGCTGGCGGACCACGAACCGGCTGTGCCCGATATCTTTCGCGGACGGGATGATGAGACGGCGGAGCTGTTCTATACCAGCGGAAGCACAGGTAGCCCCAAAGGTGTCATGCTTTCGCACCGGGCTCTCTACCAGCACGCCTTTGCGGTAGCGAGCTTGTACATCAAAATCTGCGATATGGTCGATCTTCATACCATTCCTCTGTTTCACGCCAATGGCTGGGGCCATCCGCAAGCTAGCGTCATGCTCGGCGTCAAGCAGGTGATGGTCCGCCGGTTCGATCCGCTGGCGGTTTGCCAGTTGATTGAGCGCGTGCGCGCCACCGATATGAGCCTTGTGCCCACCATGGCCAACGCGATATTGAACGCTCCAGGGGTGGAAAAGTGCGAGCTTTCGTCCATGCGGCAGGTTATGCTCGGGGGCGCGGCATCCTCCCCTGCCTTGATTGAACGGCTGGAGAAACTGTTCCATTGCGATGTGTTCGCCGGGTACGGCCTGACCGAGTCCTGCCCAATACTGACGATGGCGCGCGAAAAAGGATCCCTTCCCCCGGCCAGCGAAGAGGAACGGTGGCAACGCCGCGCCATGACAGGGTGGTCCATCCCCGGCGTACATTTGCGCGTGGTCGATTACAGGATGCAGGACGTGCCCCGCGATTCAAAGTCGATTGGTGAGATCGTCGCCTCGTGCGACTGGCTGATGTCCGGCTATTACAAAGACCCCGCCGGCACGAACGCGGTCCTGGTTGGGCCACACGGCGAGCCGGGGGGCGTGCCTGGGCTTCCGGTCTGGCTGCGCACAGGCGATATGGCGATATGGGACCAGGAAGAATTCGTTCTGATTGTCGATCGCCGTAAAGAGATCATCATCAGCGGCGGTGAGAACATCTCATCGCTGGAGATTGAGAAGCACATCTATGCCCATCCAGCGGTGCTGGAGTGTGCTGTCGTAGCGGCCCCGGATCCGCAGTGGGGAGAAATACCGGTCGCGGTGGTGGTCCTGAAAACCGACGAGAAACTGACCAAGGAGCAACTGCTTTCCTGGCTGGAAGAGCGCATCAGCCGCTTCAAGTTGCCGCGGCGAGTGGATTTCGTACCGGGTCCGCTGCCAAAGACCGGCACCGGCAAGATCAAGAAGATGGAAATACGCGAGCCCTACTGGGCCGCCCATGGGAAGCGCATCCAAGGCTAAGAAAGGGTTGCGGGGCCGGATGCGATCCCCTGCCCCACAGAAAAGGCATTGCGAAACGAAGTGGTTGAGAGCGTCCGACCACAGGCTGAAGGGCTGAGCCAAGATCGTCAGTTTCGAAACGAAGTGGCCAGCGGGATGATCCCGCCGCCGGTTGACACCCACATCCGTCAGCGGGTGCTGACAAACCGTCAGGGCGAATCCGCGGAATCGCTTAAAAGAAGAGCAAGTCCTTCATCGGATAATGCTTCCGGTTTCGCGTCCAGAGCCTTGCGCGGTTCAAGACAGCGGTCGCGGCAATTAAGGCATCACCGAGTTCCACAGCGTGGCTCTTTCTGTAGCGTCTCAGGTAATCGCCTGCTTGACGGCCAGTGGCCGTGTCGGTCGGAACACAGGTCAGGGCGCGGAACAGTTTGTCGATTGCATCATGTTCCGCCGGGCGCGCGCCTGCCCAAAGTTCGGCAACGCTGACAGGGGAGTACAGGATCGCAACGTCCTGGCGGCTCAAGTCGATCCATCGGGAGACAAGATCCTCGTCTCTCCCGCGGGACACTTCAATCAGGATGTCGGAATCGACCAGCACACTCATTTTGAAGTAAGCCTGGTGAGGCGATCACCGCGCCGCAGGTTGCGTACCATCTCCTTTGCATCCGGCGTTTCCGTAGCTTGCCTGCGAATTCCGGCAAACGCCTGCATGGCTTTCATCCGCTCGCCGTGGTTCCCGAGGTAGCGCTCACGAACGGCCCCGCGAACCAACTCGGAAATAGATGTTCTCTGGCTCCGCGCACGCGCGTGGAGAGCAGCCCAGAGGTCCTCATCGAGATAAAGCTGCGTCCGCCTCATGATGTATAGTATACATCACTACTGATTCCAGGCCCTCCTTCCACTAAGGCACGAGAAATGACTCCCTTATCGCACCTCAAAGTGCTCGATCTGTCCCGCATCCTGGCAGGACCGTGGGCTTCGCAAGTCCTGGGCGATCTCGGCGCGACCGTCATCAAAATCGAGCGGCCCGACGGCGGCGACGACACGCGCAGTTGGGGACCACCGTATCTCTGCGATGAACACGGCCAGCCAACCAACGAATCGGCCTATTATCTTTCGGCCAACCGCAACAAGAAATCGGTTGCCGTTGATTTCACACGGCCCGAAGGACGGGAGATCGTGCGCCGTTTGGCCGCGCACTCTGATGTCCTGCTCGAGAACTTCAAGGCCGGAGGTTTGGCAAAGTATGGCCTCGACTATGCCAGTCTCAGGGCGATCAATCCTCAGTTGATTTACTGTTCGATCACGGGCTTCGGCCAGACCGGCCCTTACGCGTCACGCCCTGGTTACGATGCGCTGCTGCAGGCCATGGGCGGGTTTATGAGCATCACCGGCGGCAGCGATGAAACTCCCGGAGCAGGCCCGCAAAAGGTAGGCGTGGCGGTGGTCGATTTACTAACAGGCCTGTACGGCGCGGTCGGCATCCTCGCTGCACTGGCCAGCCGCGAGCAGACTGGCGTCGGCCAGTATATTGATTTGGCATTGCTCGATGTGGAAGTCGCCTGCCTCGCCAATCAGGGAATGAACTATCTCCTCACCGGGAATTCGCCGCAACGCATGGGCAATGCTCATCCGAACATCGTGCCCTACCAGGATTTCCCAACTTCCGATGGCGCGATGATGGTTGCCGTAGGTAACGACGGCCAGTTCCAGCGCTTTTGCTCAGCCATCGGCCGCCCCGAGTTTGCTACCGACCCCGACTATTCCACCAATTCAGCCCGCGTCGCCAACCGTGAAGCACTGCTCCAACAGATCCGCGCCATGACCACGACCCGCACCACGCGCGACTGGGTTTGCGACCTACAAGCCGCCAACGTACCGTGTGGTGCCGTCAACACCGTCCGCGAGGTATTTGAAGATCCGCAGGTGATCGCCCGCGGCCTTCGGATAGAGTTGGATCACCCCGAGGCCGGCGCGGTGCCTTCCGTCGCCAGCCCGTTGCGGCTGTCCGAAACGCCGGTCGAATATCGCTGCGCCCCCCCGATGCTGGGCCAACATACCGCGGAGGTTCTCGGCGAAGCGTTGAGCCTGTCTCGATCCGAAATCGCGGACTTAGCCGAATTAGGCATCGTGTCCTGCCCCGGCCTGTAGCATGAAGCATTCAGCCTACGAGTACCGTTCCGCATCACGACAGCGTACGAACCGCTCTCATGCGGTGATATGTTGCAGTCAACAAGTCTGGGGACTTCGAACATGGCGCACGGGGCGGGCGGGCATCGTAAGAAACAATCGAGGAGCAAGAGCGTCCACGGGTGTACGGTAGCTAGGAACGAGCCCCCGTGTAAGGCCGCCGGACTCCCGTTTCCCGTGGTTGCCGTGGGCGCCTCGGCTGGAGGCTTGGCGGCGTTCACTGCGCTGCTGAAGGCCCTGCCGGCCAAATCCGGAATGGCGTTCGTCTTGATCCAGCACTTGGAGCCCAAGCATGAAAGCGCGCTCACCGGGCTGCTATCGAAGGCCACCACTATGCCGGTGGTCGAAGTATCCGACGGGATCGCTGTGGAACCGAACCACGTCTACGTCATCCCGCCCAATAAGAGCGTGACCATCCGTAAGGGAACCTTGCGGCTGACGCCTCGATCGGAGGGCTCAAAGCCACAACATCCGATTGACGATTTCGCCGCCGCACTGGCGGAGGAACAGGGCAATGCGGCGATTGGGGTGGTCCTCTCGGGCACCGGTTCCGACGGCACAAACGGGCTGAAGGCGATCAAGGCAGCCGGAGGGGTGACATTCGCTCAAGCTGCGAAAACGGCCGAGTGGCCCGCGATGCCTCTGAGCGCGATCGCCGCCGGGTCGGTTGATTTCGTGCTCGCACCCAAGCTGATTGCGGTCGAACTGGCGCGCATTGGCCGCCATCCTTATTTGGCGGGAGCCCGGGAGGTACCCGAAGGCAGCGAGTTGGACAAACTCTGCCAGGTTCTTCGGTCCGCCGTGGGAGTCGATTTCCGCCTGTATAAGCAAGCTACGGTCCGGCGGCGGATTGCGCGGAGGATGGCTCTGCTGAAGATCCCGTCGCTGACAAAGTATGCCCATATGCTGAGCCAGAACCCGGAAGAAGCCCAAGCGCTGGCCGATGAGCTCTTCATCCACGTGACCAGCTTCTTTCGCGATGCAGAGTGCTTTCAGGTCCTGCGGAAGCGGGTCTTAGCCAAGTTGCGAGCGAAGAGGGCTGCTGGGGACCCGATTCGCATCTGGGTGGCCGGCTGCTCAACGGGAGAGGAGGCCTACTCCATCTCGATGTTACTGCTGGAAGAACTGGGTGAAGCTGCCGACCGAATCAAGATTCAGATCTTCGGGACCGACATCCAGGCACGCGCCGTGGAGCAAGCCCGAGCCGGGACCTACACCGAGGCGGCGGTGAGCGGTGTGTCTCCAGCGCGTCTGAAACGCTTCTTCATCAAAGTTGATCATGGCTATCAGATACAGCAATTCGTCCGCGATCTATGTGTCTTCGCGCGACATGATCTAGCCAAGGATCCGCCTTTCTCCAGGCTGGACCTCATTAGTTGCCGGAATGTGCTGATCTACATGGGCCCGGAGCTGCAAGAGAGAACGCTGTCGATTTTCCAGTATGCTCTGAAACCTGGCGGCTTTCTCTTCCTGGGAAACTCGGAATCGATCTCCGGCTACCCCGGCGCGTTCACAGCCATAGACCAGAAGCATCGCATTTACTTGCGTAAGGCGCCGACGGCCGGCTTTCACGATTCTCCTTCAACCGGGAAATACGCCAACGAGCCGTACGCGATCCCGCCGCGGGCTTCTGCACCCAGCCCAGGCGCCGACTTCCGGATGGAGGCCGAGGGCATACTGCTGGCGGATTACGCTCCGGCTGCGCTGGTCGTCGATTCGGATCTGCATATTGTGCATTTTCAGGGTGACACCAGTCCTTACCTGGCGCCCGCCACAGGACAGGCTAGTTTTCATCTGCTAAAGATAGTGCGTCCGGAATTCGTCGTCCATCTGCGTACGGCAATCCAGCAGGCCCGGCGAAAGGGAGGCCCTGTCCGCCAAGAAGGCGTGCGGTTCGAACGCGACGGCAAGCCTGCCACGGTCCGGCTGGAAGTCCGGACACTCAAGAAACACGACGGCAAGAAAGCAAATCTCCTGGTGGTATTCCAGGATGTCGAAACACTGACTCTGGAGGAACCAGGCAAGCACGAAAGAGTTGCCAAAGGCAAGAAACACACGGCCGAAAAAACTGCCCGGATGGAGCGGGAACTGGCATCGGCCCATGAACAACTGCGGGCCTTAATCTCCGAACAAGAAACGGTGCAGGCGGAGATGAGGGCGGCCAACGAAGAGGTCCTATCCAGTAGCGAGGAACTCCAGAGCACCAACGAGGAACTGGAGACGGCGAAAGAGGAACTGCAGTCCTCCAACGAGGAACTCCTTACCCTCAACGAGGAACTGCAGCATCGCAACAATGAGTTGGGTGTTCTGGGCCACGACCTGAATAATCTGCTGGTCGGAGTCGATATCCCGGTGCTGGTTCTGGACGCAAACCTCTGTGTCCGGCGCTTCACTCCTGTGGCGGGCAGTTTACTGAACCTGATTGCCGGCGACGTGGGCCGCCCATTCAGCGACATCGCTTCAGGCCTGGATGTCGACGATTGGGAGACTCTGTTCCCGGAAGTTCTCCAGCAGGGGCGGCGGATCGAGCGCGAGGTCAGAGACCGCAACGGACACTGGTATTCGCTCCGCGTACGGCCCTACAAGACCACCGCGAATGAGATCGAGGGCGCACTCCTGGTTCTGTTGGACATCGACGTAATAAAGCGAACCGTAGCGAACGCCGAAGAGGCCCGCAGCGTGGCAGCAGAGGCCCAATTGCGTAACGAGTCGATCCTGAATTCCCTGAGCGCGCAGGTGGCCGTGCTTGGACCGGATGGAACCATTCAGGCCACCAACGAAGCCTGGGACCGTTTCGCACGCGCGAACGGAAACCCTCCGATGACAGCGGTGGGCCCCGGCGTGGACTATCTGGATGTCTGCCGGAAGGCAATATCGAGCCAAGCCTCCGAGGCGCAAGCAGCCTTGGACGGTATTCAGGGCGTTCTGGAAGGCCATCTGGAATCCTACCGGCTTGAGTATCCGTGTCACTCCCCGAACGAAGAGCGCTGGTTCGTGATGCTCGTCACGCCGTTAAAAGGGACGAAGGGCGGCGCCGTGCTGACGCACATAAATGTAACGGAGCGTAAGCGTCTGGAAGAAAAACTTCGCCGGCAGGAGCAGGAAGTCAGCACGCTGCTGGACTCAACGCCGGACTTGATTATGCGTCTCGATCGCCAGTTCCGCTACACCTATGTGAATGCGAAAACAGCTCAGGTCGGCGGAATCCCCCGCGAGGCGTTTATAGGAAAAACACCCGAGGAAATGGGTTTACCGCCAGAGTTGATTGAGCTTTGGGAGCCGGCGATCCGTCGCATTTTTGAGAAGGGCCAGCCCAATTCCGTCGAGTTCTCCTACCTGTCTCCTGATGGGCCAACTGAATGGGAGGAACGGTTTATTCCAGAATTCGCGGCGGACGGGTCCGTGGAAGCACTCCTGGTGATCGGGCGCGACGTGACGGAACAAAAGCGGTTGGAGAAGGTGGCGGCGGCGAACCGTGACGAGATCCGTGCACTTGCGGCGGGCCTTATGCGGGCCCAGGAAGAAGAACGCAGGAGAGTATCGCGCGAACTGCACGATCAGATCTGCCAGCAGCTCGCTTCACTGGCCATCGACATGAGTAGGCTTGCAGCCGATCCCGCCCTTAAGGACGCGAAGAGCCGCCTTAAAGCGCTACAGGCGCGAGCCGTAAAGGCGTCGGAGGAGACCCGACACATTGCGTACCAGCTCCATCCGTCCATCCTCGACGACCTAGGCTTGGTGGCTTCCTTAAAGAGTCTGTGCAAGGAGTTTTCCATGGCCAACGATATCGCGATGGAATGCATAAACGCTGCCTTGCCGGCTTCGGTGCCGCTTGCGGTGGCCTCCTGCTTGTACCGGGTTGCGCAAGAGTCCCTAAACAACGTCGCCAAACATTCCAAGGCCAAGCACGTCTCAGTCGCGCTCAGCAAGCCGGACGGCGCTATCGTGCTGACGATCTCGGACGACGGTGTTGGCTTCGACCGCGATACCGTCAAGGGCCGGGGAGGGCTCGGACTGATCACCATGGAGGAGCGCGTACGATTGGTGAACGGGAAGCTATCCATCGAGACTCGACCAGATCGAGGCAGTCGTGTTGAGGTAGAGATTCCCCTGGGAGATGAGCGCTTATGAAACGGACCAGGATCTTATTGGCCGACGACCACACCTTGACCTTGGAAGGGATCCGCGCCGTCCTCGAAGTTCGTCATGAAATCGTCGGGATGGTCGCGGACGGGCGGGCGCTGGTGGATGCAGCGCTTCGCTTGAAACCGGAATTGATTGTCCTGGACATCACTATGCCGCTGTTGAACGGCATCGACGCCGCGGTCCAAATCAAGAAGAGCCTTCCCGACGTAAAGCTCTTGTTCGTCACCATGCACACAAATCCTGCCTACCTGGAGGCCGCGCTTAATGCGGGAGGAACGGGATATGTGTTGAAATCAGCGGCGCGCGAAGAGCTACTTGATGCGATTAGCATTGTTCTCAATGATCGTATCTATGTCACTCCCGGTCTTGCAGGGGATCACCTGGAGCGGTTCACAGATCCCTCCCGCGCAGCAGCCACACTTCATCTCAGCTCCCGGGAGCGAGAGGTTCTGCAACTGATCGCCGAGGGCCAGACCACGAAGGAAATGGCCCACGTTCTGAGCATCTCGCCCAAAACGGTCAGCTTCCACCGGGAAAACCTCAAGAGAAAACTGGGATTACGCACCACCGCCGAGTTGACCAAGCACGCGATTGAAAAAGGACTCGTATCGCTCTGAGCGCAGTCTTCGTGGTCCTACACGGAGATATTGGCTCCTAAACCTAGGTCTTTGCCTAGGTCCATCCAGACTCACTACCCTGCTAGGGTGATCTTTGACGGCGTAATCTGAGCCCCTGGTTCTCAGGAGACAGCGAGGCTGGAAGCACGCCTTTCCCGCTGAATGTAATCTCAACCACACATGAGAGGTGAATAGGAGGCGGCGGACGCGGCTTGATGTGAAAGGAGAAGCCATATGTCGCAAGTAGCAATTGGTAAGTGTAAGGATCCCGACACAATCTCCAAAGCGCTCCTCGAACACATTGAGACTATTACAGACTCGATCCGAAAGCGAGCTTTCAACCTGTTTGAGAGCCGCAAAGACGGAAGTGGCTCCGATTTGGATGACTGGCTTCAGGCGGAGAAAGACGTGGTCTGGTGGCCCACGGCCGACTTGATAGACGACAAGAGGCAGTTTACTGCCCGCATAGCGCTACCCGGATTCGATGCAAAAGACATTGAAGTGACTGCCATGCCAGACGCGCTCGTTATCCGGGCTGACGCTACCCACACTCACGAAGGACAGCGCGACAGCGTTTGCTTCTGTGAGTTCTCCGAAAAGAAATTGTTCCGGAGGCTCGAACTGCCCTCGTCGATCGAAGTGGATCAGGTATCAGCCTCGCTGGAAAAAGGCATCCTGCAAGTAACTGCGCCCAAGAGGGCTCTGAAGCATTTGACAGTAGCGGCCTGATCTCTGGATTCGAAATCCGCCGGCAAGTCTTAAAGCTTCCGGAAAACGGTCCATTGGATAGAAGGGGACATTACGTGGCCGAAAAGCTGAGAGTCGTGAAATCTCGGAGGGGGCTTTCGTGACGGGGCGAGAGGCGGTCGTCAGATCCTTGCCGATCAACTCGCCCCCCGCGAGCGTCTCAGCTGCTCAAGGGAACCGCTGGGGCGTCATCCTGGCAGACGGAGACGGAACGCGTCTTCAGCGGTTGACCCGGCTTGTTTGCGGCGATGACCGCCCTAAACAGTTCTGCCCCTTGGTAGGGAACGACACGCTGCTGGAGCAGACGCGAAGAAGGACGGAGTTGAGTATCCCCCGGGACCAGATCTTGTTCCCCCTAACGCGGAGCCACCGCTTCTTCTACCTTCAGGAGTCAGGAATCCGGCCATCGCAGCGGCTGATACAACCGACCAACAGAGGCACGGCGCCTTCCATCGTCTACAGTCTTCTGAGCATTCAACAGCAGAATCCGGAAGCCATTGTGGCGGTCCTGCCCTGCGACCATCACTATTCGGATGAGCAAACGTTCACCACGGCCTTGGAGACCGCTTTTCACATCGCCGGGCAATGTCCCGATTCGATGGTGCTGCTGGGAGCTCCTCCGCTCGGTCCGCATGTCGAATATGGTTGGATCGAGCTAGGACCGTCCGCCGATGGCATGCCAGACGAAGCGTTACAGGTGCGGGCGCTGTTCGAGCAACCGTCGTTCCATGTGGCGCGGCAACTGTTCGAGCGGGGCGCCCTGTGGAACACATTCGTCATGGTGGGACATGTGCGCGCCATTTTGGAAACTGCGGACTTGGCGCTTAGAGGCATGGTGGAGACGATTCGAAAGAGCAGCTTGTGGGCCGGCTCCGAGATCCACATTCAAGATTCCCTTTACGAGCGAATTGATCACGTCGACTTTTCGCAGGGTGTCTTATCGCTTCACACGCGCCGGCTGATCGCTCTGCGGTTGGGGGCTATCGGCTGGAACGATCTGGAGCGTCCCGAACGCGTGATGGCGGCGCTTGAAGGGGCCGGCTTGTACCCGTCCTGGATGCGGCAGTGGAAGAGGGCGGAAGTGGCCGTCGCGGGTTCACACAGTCAAGCGGCGGTTGCCTAGGAGCACTCAGGCCGGGCGCCATTCGATCTTGATGACTTCCATCATGCCAACGCCGACGACACATCCGACCAGCGAAGCGGAACGCCGCCTCGATGAGCTTTTTGACAGTGCGCCTGACGGGATCCTTGAAGTCGACAGCGAAGGCCGGATCGTGCTTCTCAATCGCACGGCTGCGCAATTATTCGGCTACACCCGCGAAGAGTTGATGGGGCAAACGGTGGAGGTGCTGGTGCCTCAAGTTCTGCGCGGCGCGCACCGTCAGCATCGCACGCAATACTCCAAGCAGCCCGCGACACGTCCGATGGGCACCGGCCTCAGGCTGGAGGGGCGCCGCAAGGATCGCTCGACGTTCCCCGTCGAGATCAGCCTCAGTCCAACAAAATCCGAAGGCGGATTGGGTGTCACGGCGATCATTCGCGACATCACCGAGCGCCTAAACATGGAGGATCGGCTCCGCGCAATGGAGGAGAAGTATGTCCGTGCGCTGGAGTCACGCAACCGGGAATCCGAAGAAGCGAATCGACTGAAGACCGAATTCCTGAGGAACGTGAGCCACGAGTTGCGCTCGCCCCTCCAAACGGTTATCGGGTTTGCCGAATTGCTTACCGAGGAAAACGCAGGACCGCTCACCGAGAAGCAGAAGTGCTTTGTGGGCCATATTCAAGCGGATGCGCGTCACGTGCTCGATCTCGTCAACGATCTTCTCGATTTGAGCAAGATCGAAGCGGGACGGTTTGAGCTGCAGCTGGAGACGTTTCACATCGGTCCGGTGATCGACGAGGCATGCTCTTCTATTCGTCCGCGCGCGACGGCCAAGTCACTGGATATTCAAACCGAGGTCTCGATTCCCGGGGCCGTTTTGGCAGATCGCCTCCGCTTCAAGCAGATTCTGTACAACCTGCTTAGTAACGCCGTGAAGTTCACCCCGGTGGGCGGAAAGGTTCGGGTCGAGGCTGCACCCCGTAACCGTTTTGCAGAGATCTCTATTTCGGACACCGGAACTGGGATTCCGGAAGACAAACACCAAGCAGTCTTCGATAAGTTCTATCAACTGCGGCCCGCTACCGGGGGCAGGTCCGAAGGGACCGGGCTAGGCCTTGCGATCACCAAGAGACTCATCGAGGAACATGGCGGAACGATCTGGCTGAAGAGCAAGCCGGGCGGTGGAAGCTGCTTTACCTTCACACTTCCTCTCGTGCAATTCCAGGCGGCGAGCGTTGGTGTCGGATGATAAATCGTTCGCAAGAAAAGGGTTAGTGCCCTACTGGGCACCTCGGCTCAGAAGCATCACCTTGATGGTGTGAAAGATGATGTAGGCATCCAGCGCCGGCGCAACGTGCTTGATGTAGTAGAGGTCGTATTCCAGCTTGATCATGGCATCCAGTTCGGTGTCGCCATACTTATGATTGATCTGCGCCCAACCGGTAATTCCCGGTTTCACCGCCAAGCGCTGGCGGTAGTAGGGGATCTCCCGGGACAGGGTCTCCACAAACTCCGGCCGTTCCGGCCTCGGACCGACAATTGCCATGTCACCTATCACGACGTTCCAGAACTGAGGCAACTCATCAAGTCTCAGGAGACGCAACCATTTTCCGAGCGGCGTAATGCGCGGGTCGTCTTTCTTGGCCCACACAGCACCGGTCCGCGCCTCGGCGTCACTGTACATGGAACGGAATTTGAAGACCGTGAAGATGTGGCCGTTCATTCCAACCCGCTTTTGCCGGTACAGGACTGGTCCGGGCGAGGTCAACCTGATTAAGACCGCCACCACGAGCATCAATGGCAGCGTCAAAAGGAGTCCGACCAAGCCGAGAAAGAGCGAATAGATATTCTGTATAGCCAGTGCTTGCCGGCGCGGGCCCAACTCCGAGGTAAATATCAACTGCGAAGGCTGAATCTTCCGGCTGCAGACTCGCCGTGTCGCCATTTCATAAGCGTCGGCCGCGTCCTCAATCACGATGCCCGAAAACCGGATTTCGAGCAGTTCCTGCACGGGCAGCCGGCCCCGCCGCTCCGCCATGCCCACCATAATGCGGGTCGGCTTCAGCTTCTCAACAACCTCTTTCAGCTCCGAGATCCGCCCCAAACAAGGCGTTGGGAATTCGACCGGCTCGGTCTCGCAGAGGTAACCAAGGATGTTGTAACCCAGTTGCGGGCGCGACATGACATGCTCTGTCGTCTCGGCGAGGATGCTCGAGTTCCCGAGCAGAAGCACCCGTTCGGTCTGAAGTGCACGGATCACAAACTTCCAATAGATGGCCCGCCAGGCCGGCACCAGCGCAATGACCAGCGCACTGCCAATGACCATTAGCCACCGGGGCAGAATCCATTCGATCCGAATGTAGCCGAGGAGAGCCATCAGCAGGAGCGCCGAGCCCACCGAAAGACAGACCTGCTGAACTAACAGGATGCGAGATGTAACGCGGAATTCGGCGTACAGGTCCTGGAGGTAGAAGCCAAGAATGATGCAGAGGGAGACAAAGAGGATTTTCCAGTAGTTGTCCTCATCCCAGAGGTAGACGACTGGGTCGACGTTCAGCGTCCAGAGCGAGGCAATCGTGTAACAAGCTGTGATGAGCGCTATCTCGGAAAGCAGGAGCGCCAGGACGCTGGCAGGTATGAAGACGCGGAAGAGTCGCACTCGATTTGCGTTTGCCCAACAAAATGTTGAGTTTACCATGCTGGCCGATTCGGTTTGCGGGACTGGAGACGGGACCCGTGCTCCCAAGCCGTGGTCTTACGTTCGTTCTCCTTGAGCAGTTCGATGCTACCCGGAGTGCGCCCTCCTGCTCAGAAACCGCAGCCAGAAGCTACTCTATTGGCGCCAGATTCGCGATTGACTTTGCGGCAGGAAACCGTGCTATAAATGAATTGGGATCAAATCGGTCGCACTTGGGCGTTTCCAGGGTGCGAAACCTGGGAGGATCTCGCTTATACATGTTACGGCTCACGAAAAAAGCTGACTACAGCCTGATCGCCCTGAAGCATTTGGCGGCACGGTACGTTCACACTGACATTGAGTCCAGAGGTTCCGTCGAGACGGCCGCCAGCGCCAAAGAGATTGCGGATCACTATGGAGTTCCGCTACCGCTTCTGTCAAAGATCCTTCAGAAGCTAACACGGGAAGGGTTGCTGGTTTCCGAGCACGGAACGAACGGTGGCTACCGGCTGGCCCGTGATCCAAGGCTGATTTCAGCACTTGAAGTGATCCGAGTTATCGATGGCCCGATGATTTTGACGGACTGCTTCACCGAGCACAAGCAATGCGATCACAGTGAGCGGTGCCCAGTTCGGCGCCCGCTGCGGAGAATCCATGAAGGCATTCTGCGCCTTCTCGAGAACGTGACCATCCAAGATATGTTGCGGGACTCGGAAGATGAGTTGGCCCCGGCCGGCAGCCCGCTGGTGGCGCTGCAAACGTCGGGAGCTCCGTTTTTCTCGGGCCGCTGAGGTTTAACATTCATATGAAACTGCCTATCTACCTAGACAATCACGCAACCACGCGGATGGATCCGCGAGTATTCGATGCCATGAAGCCCTACTTCATGGACATCTTCGGCAATGCCGCGTCCAGGAATCACAGCTTTGGTTGGGAAGCCGAGGAAGCGGTTGAAAAAGCGCGCAAACAGATTGCCGACCTGATTGGCGCTACGGCGAAAGAGATCGTCTTCACGAGCGGAGCGACGGAATCGAACAACCTGGCCATCAAGGGCGTGGCTGAGATGTATGCCGAAAAAGGCAATCACATCATCACAGCGGTCACCGAGCACAAGGCGATCCTGGATACCTCGAAGCACCTTGAGAAGAAGGGTGCGCGGGTCACGTATCTGCCGGTGCAGACAGATGGTCTTATTGACCTCGACCAACTACGCGATGCCATTACTGACAAGACCATCCTCATCACCATCATGTACGCCAACAACGAAATCGGCGTGGTGCAGCAGGTCAAGGAAATAGGAAAGATCGCCCGGGACAAGGGCGTGCTCTTTCACACGGACGCCGTTCAAGCGGTGGGGAAGATCCCGGTCAATGTGATTCAGGACAACATCGACCTGCTCTCACTCACGGGTCATAAGCTGTACGGCCCCAAAGGTTGTGGCGCGCTGTATGTTCGGCGCCGCAATCCGCGCGTCCAGTTGACCGCCCAGATGGACGGCGGAGGCCATGAGCGCGGCATGCGTTCCGGCACGCTCAACGTTCCGAGCATTGCCGGACTCGGCGAAGCTTGCGAACTCTGCAATCGGGAGATGGCCGAGGAGGCCAAGCGCCTAAGCCATCTGCGCGACAAGTTGAAAGACAAGTTGATGGGCGAGCTCGATGAGGTCTACATCAATGGTTCCCTGGAGCATCGCCTGCCGCACAATCTGAACATCAGCTTTGCTTACGTCGAAGGCGAGAGCCTATTGATGGGCATTAATGAAATCGCCGTATCCAGCGGGTCGGCCTGTACGTCGGCCACACTTGAGCCCAGCTATGTGCTGAAGGCGCTGGGCGCCGGCGACGATCTGGCGCACTCCTCAATCCGTTTCGGCTTGGGCCGCTTCACGACGGAAGACGAAATCGATTACACGGCCAACAAGGTCATCGAAGTGGTCCGAAAGCTGCGCGAATTGTCACCCCTGTACGAGATGGCGAAAGAAGGGGTGGATCTCACCAAAGTTGTCTGGTCTCCTCATTAAACGGCGGCCTAATGCAAATCGCACTTATTCATTCAGGAAAGAAGGAGAGTTAAATGGCATATTCGAACAAGGTTCTGGATCATTACAACAATCCGCGCAACGTAGGCTCGCTCGACAAGAGCGATCCGAGCGTCGGCACCGGTATGGTGGGCGCTCCCGAATGCGGCGACGTGATGAAGCTGCAGGTGAAGGTGAACCCGGATACGGGTGTGATTGAGGACGCGAAGTTCAAGACCTTCGGCTGTGGCAGTGCGATTGCCAGTTCGTCGCTCGCCACCGAGTGGCTGCGCGGCAAAACGGTTGAACAGGCTCTGGAAATCAAGAACACCGACATTGTGAATGAACTCAGCCTCCCGCCGGTGAAGATTCACTGCTCGGTGCTTGCTGAAGATGCCATCAAGGCCGCGATTTTCGACTATAAGAAGAAGCAGGGTGTGCATTCGGCCGAGGCTGTCACGGCGTAGGCGCATAAGCATTTCTGCTGGCTTGGTGAGGATGTTTTATGGCTGAATTGACGCAGCTTGGCACGGTAGCGGATCATCCGCCCGAGGCGATGACGCCGGCGGCCAAGCAAATAGCGGTCACGCCCAAGGCGGTACAAAAAATCCGCGAGGCGTTTGCGCGTGAGAACGTCTCTGGTGGACTGCGACTGGGTGTGTTGGGCGGCGGTTGCTCTGGCTTGAGCTACCAGTTCAAATTCGCTCCCGCACCGCGCGCAAACGATCATGTCTTCGAATTCGAAGATGTAAAGGTATTTGTCGATCCAAAGAGCATGGTTTTTCTGGATGGAATGACGCTTGACTGGCATGATTCCCTGATCCAATCCGGGTTCGTCTTTAACAATCCGCATGCCCAAAAGAGTTGTGGCTGTGGAACCTCCTTCTCTGCCTGACGAATCTGGAACGAAGTGCGCATGAGCGACCTGACGGACCCGCTCATGCGCACCCTTGCAGCGATCGCGGCCTGCTATTAAGCCTGAAAGTGCGTCGCTGGCCGGCGACACTGAAGATGCGTTCCGAACGGAATGATAATGCCTGAGCTCTCCCGAGACTATTTCGAATTCTTTGGCCTGGAGCGCAAGCTCGTCATTGATGCGGATGCGCTGCAGCGGCGGTTCTATCAGCTCAGCCGGCAGTGGCACCCCGATCGCTTCAGCCGCCGCCCAACCGATGAGCAGAATAAGTCCCTGGAAGCAACATCGCTGCTGAACGACGGGTATCGGACGCTGAAGGATCCCCTGAAGCGAGCCGAGTATCTGCTAACACAGGAAGGGTTTCCCATCGGCGAACAACGATCCAAGGACGTGCCGCCCGAGTTGCTCGAAGAGGTCTTCGAACTGAACATGATGCTTGAGGAACTCAAATCCGGTGATGAGTCGGCAAGACCTCAGCTCGAGCAAGCTCGCGCCAGCTTTCTGACCATGCGTGGCGGCCTGGATCAGGAATTGCTCGCCCTCTTTAATCGCTATGATGCGTCAACCGAGGAAAGCGAGACGGCTAAACAGGCGCTGAACGAAATACGCGGCGTTCTGAACCGCCGCCGCTACATTGAGAACCTGGTCCGCGACGTTGACCGAGCCCTCAGTCCGGCATCGGCGGAAGCCGGGGAGGACAAGCTTTGATGAGCGTGGTTAAGACGGAACAACTTACTGAACCTAATGTCCACATTTCAAATTGACTTCGGCGAGTCGCGCCACTCAAAAATTGTTGGGATCGACCTGGGCACTACCAACAGCCTGGTTGCCTACATGGACCTGACGGGTCCAAAAATCGTAGAGGATGCCGAAGGCCGCAAGATCGTTCCCAGCGTCGTCTCATTGACCGAATCGGGCCAACTGGTCGCCGGCGAAGAGGCGCGCGAACTTCTGCTCACCGCCTCCGATCGCACCGTCTATTCGGTGAAGCGTTTGATGGGCAAGGGTGTCGCTGACGTCCAGCAGGAAATCAGACTCTTCCCGTTTCGCATCGATCCCACCAGCGATTCGGTGATCCAACTCAAGCTGGGCGACCGGACACTGACGCCGCCGGAGATCTCCGCGGCGGTCTTGAAGCAGCTCAAAGAGAACGCCGAAATCGCGGTCGGCGCGCCCGTCTCGCAGGCTGTTATCACAGTGCCGGCCTACTTCAACGACGCTCAACGCCAAGCCACGAA
>Ga0074045_10002523_pt1 | contig 16928 bp, 12 predicted proteins | sample BogForMeECP23OM2_FD_94442 | JGI IMG/M metagenome (GOLD analysis project Ga0074045, IMG submission 94442) | Bog forest soil microbial communities from Calvert Island, British Columbia, Canada - Bog Forest MetaG ECP23OM2 | ecosystem: Environmental > Terrestrial > Soil > Wetlands ...
CCCCTTGATCCACGCAGGCGGCCGGATCAGGACGCGACCGGGAAATCCCGGACTTCCTCGATCGCCAGCAGCACGGCCTCTCCCGCCTTGGTCGCGGAGAACCGGAATCGCCTGATTCTGGCGCCTTCCATTGCCGCGAGTTCGTGTTCCGAATAAACGCCATGGCGCGGCTGGCCGTCCTGATGAGTTTCCCGGATGGTCTTTCGCAACACACAGCCCTGGCACGACTCGCTCCCACCGCATCCGTCCGGCATGCCGGCATGGATGCATTCGATGGCTGCTCCGAACTTCAATCCGACTGCCTTGCCCACGGACTTGCCCAAGATGCGTTCGGCCGTCCGGTTCATCTGTTGAATCGCGACCGACTTGTCCATCACCATGATGGGAAACTCAATCGAGTTGAGAAAGTCCGCGAGACTGACTTCGGGGCTGCGAATCAGCTCCTTCAAACAGTCAGGGCAGATGCCATGAGACAACATGCCGTCCGGGGTATCCCCGTCGGTCAGCACCTTGTTGCACCAGGCACAAATTGTTTTCATGCGTAAGCCGCCGCAAAATAACGTAGTTCCGCAAAATATCCACTCGACCGCCGACTTCGCAGGCTTTTGACAGTCTGCTCGTCGGGGGAGCGCAAATCCCGACGGACTAACCGCGCCGACACGGCGGCAGATTCCAGATCTGCTCGGCGTATTCGCGAATGGTCCGGTCACTGGAAAAACGCCCCGATCGCGCCGTATTGAGGATCGCCATCCGTGCCCACCGACCCCGATCGCGGTAAGCCGCGTCGATCTTCGCCTGGGCGTCGCTGTAGGCGCGGAAATCGGCCAGGACCATGAAAGGATCGCCGCCTGCCAGCAGGGTGTGGTGCACGGAAGCAAAGGCCGATCCTTCCGCGGGCGTGAAGAAGTCCGATCCGAGCCAGTCGATCACGGCCCGCAATTCCTCGTCGCGATGGTAATAATCCCAAGGATTGTAGCCCTTGGCCCGGAGCGCCGCAATCTCCTCCACCGTCAGTCCAAAGATGAAAATGTTCTCCTCGCCAACCTCGTCGCGGATCTCGATGTTGGCCCCGTCGAGTGTGCCGAGCGTCAGCGCACCATTGAGCGCGAGCTTCATGTTGCCGGTGCCGGACGCCTCCTTGCCCGCGGTGGAGATCTGTTCCGACACGTCCGCCGCCGGGATGATGCGCTCGGCGAGCGAGACGCGATAGTTGGGCAGGAACGCCACGCGAATCCGCCCGCCCACGCGCTCATCGTGGTTGATGCGTTCCCCGATCAGGTTGATGGCGCGGATGATGTTCTTGGCGACGTCGTAGGACGGAGCCGCCTTGGCGGCGAACAGGAAGACCCGCGGGTGGATGTCCAAAGACGGATTCTGCAGCAGGCGCCGGTACAAGGCCAGGATGTGCAGCAAATTGAGGTGCTGCCGCTTGTATTCATGCAAGCGCTTCACCTGGACATCAAAGATCGCGTCCGGGGAGACCTGGACGCCGCATTCGCTTTCGATCAGCGCGGCCAGGTCGATCTTGTTGTCGCGTTTCACCGCCAGGAACTCCCGGCGGAAGCCGGCATCATCCGCATAATGCTCCAAATCGCGGAGCCGGGTCAGGTCGCGGATCCAACGGAAACTCTCGAGGGTCCCGGAGATCAGCTTCGCCAGGCGGGGATTCGCCTGGAGCAGCCAGCGGCGCGGAGTGATGCCATTAGTCTTGTTGTTGAACTTGCCCGGGTAAAGCTCGTCGAACTCGGGGAAGAGCGTGCGCTTGAGCAGCTCGCTGTGCAGGGCCGCCACGCCATTGACCGAGTGGGAGCCGACCACCGCGAGATGGGCCATGCGCACCATCCGCCCGCCGTCCTCCTCGATCAACGAGCACACCCGCTTTTTGCCGCCGTCGCCGGGCCACTGGCGTTCGCACGCCTCCATGAGCTGGACGTTGATCTCGTAGATCAGCTGCAGGTGACGCGGGAGCACTCGCTGGAAAAGCGCCACGCGCCACTTCTCCAGCGCCTCCGGCATCAACGTGTGGTTGGTGTAGGCGAAGGTGCGCGTCACAATGGACCAGGCCTGGTCCCACGGCAGTTCCTCCTCGTCGACCAGGATCCGCAGCAATTCGACGATCGCCACGGCCGGATGGGTGTCGTTCAGGTGGATCGCCACCTTGTCGGGAAAATTGTCCCAGGAATTCTCCGCGTGCTTGCGATGGCGGCGGATGATATCGCGCAGCGAGCAGGCAATGAAGAAATACTGCTGGACCAGGCGCAGTTCCTTCCCGTTGTCGGTCTTGTCATTCGGGTAAAGGACCTTGGAGACCGTCTCGCCCACCACCTTTTCGCCCACCGCCTCGACATAGCCTCCGCGGTTGAAGGTGGCGAGGTCGAATTCCTCGGTCGCCTTCGAGGCCCACAGGCGCAGGAAATTCACCGTTGGGGTCCCGTAGCCGGCGATCGGCGTGTCAAAGGGCACGCCCAGGATGGTTCGCGTGTTGACCCAGCGCGGACGGGAATCACCGCGATCGTTGAACTCGTGCACGACTTCGCCGTAAAGCTGCACGCGGATCGTGTATTCGGGCCGGACGATTTCCCAGGGATCGCCGAACATGATCCAGTTGTCCGGATGCTCCACCTGGTGCCCGTTGACGAACTCCTGCTTGAACAGGCCGAATTCATAGTGAATGCCGTAGCCGATCGCGGGATAATCGTGGGTGGCCAGCGTATCCAGGAAGCAGGCCGCGAGGCGTCCTAGGCCGCCGTTGCCCAGGCCCATGTCCTCCTCGGCATCGCGCAGGACCTGAAAGTCCAGGCCCAGCGATCGCACCGCCGCCACCGCGTCTTCGTAAAGGCCCGTGTTGTGCAGATTGGATTCGAGCAGCCGGCCCATCAGATACTCGAGCGACAGGTAATAGACGCGGCGCACGTTTTTCTCGTTGTGGACGCCCATGGTTCCAATGAAGCCCTCCAGGATGTGGTCGCGCACCGCCATCGCGGTGGAGATCCACCAGTCCCGCGTCGTGGCCGTGTGCGGATCGCGCGCCAGCGTGAAGGTCAGGTGGCGCAGAATCTGAGTCCGCAGCGCGTCCGAACGCAATTCGTCCGGCGCCGGGGCGACCGGCGACGCAGGGGCGGCAGGCGGCGCCAGGACCGCGGGTGGAGCTGATTTGGCGCTGCTCTTGTTCGAGGCACGTTTGCGACCGGGAGAGGCGGGATGAGGCATGGCGGATTGGATGCGTCGAGTGTGCACCGCTCCCGGACTCGCACGAGCCATTTTTGCATATTCGCCATTGAAATCGAAACTATTCCGCAGCTAGCATGCCTCCGGCGGTCTGCGCGGCGGACGCGTCGAGCGGTGGGGTCAGCCGCCTCTGCTCCCGTCCCCCGAAAGTCGCCAGGCCGGAAATCTCGCGCCCATCATGAAGAAACCAACATTCACTCCGTGTCGAAAACATGATTTGATCCTGATCGCCGGCGCCGGCGGATTCATCGGCGGATCCCTGGTGCGCTATTTTACCGGCAAGGGCTTTACCCGCATCCGCGCGGTCGACCGAAAGCCGCTGTCCGACTGGTACCAGCGCATCGACGGAGTTGAGTGCCTGAGCCTGGATCTGACGAACGAGAAGAATTGCCAACGGGCGGTCGAAGGCGCGGTCGAGGTGTACAATCTGGCGGCGGACATGGGCGGAATGGGCTTCATCGAGCGCTTTCGGATCATGTGTTTGCGCAGCATTCTCATCAATGCGCACCTGATTGAAGCCGCCTATCGCGCCGGCGCGGCCCGGTATTTCTATTCGTCCTCCGCCTGCGCCTACAACACGAAGCTGCAGGAGGATCCGCACTGCCGGGCCTTGAAGGAGACGGACGCCTATCCGGCCTACGCCGAGCGCGGCTACGGATGGGAGAAGCTGATGTCCGAGATGTTCTGCCAGGAGTACACCGCTGAACGCGGCATGCGGACCGCCATCGCCCGGTTTCACAATGTTTACGGGCCGTGGGGCACCTGGGACGGCGGCCGCGAAAAGGCGCCGGCGGCGATGTGCCGGAAAGTGATCGAGGCCAAGGACGGCGGGCGCGACACGCTGGAAGTCTGGGGTGACGGCACGCAGTGCCGGAGCTTCATGTACATTGATGACTGCGTGGCCGGCATCGACAAGATCATGCACTGCAACGAGCTGATCGCCACCCCGATCAATCTCGGCACCAGCGAGATGATCTCGATCAACGAACTGGCCAGCCTGGCGGAGAAGATCGGCGGCGTGAAGTTGAAGCGCAAATACCTGCTCGACGCCCCGAAAGGCGTGGCCGGCCGCAACAGCGACAACACGATGATCCGGAGCATCCTGAACTGGGAGCCCGGCATTTCGATCAGCGATGGCCTGAAAACGACTTACCAGTGGATCGAAAAGCAATATCGCGATCGCAAGGCCGGGAAGGCCACGGTCAAGGATACCCTTTGATTTCCGACCGCGAGCTGGTTTTGCGTCATGCTGGCCGAAAGCCCAGTCCAACCCACCCTGCCGGAGCCGTTGCCCGGGAAAATCACCGACGTGATCGGCGACTTTCCTTACCGGCTCCAGCTTGCCGGCGGGTGGATTGATCAGCCGTTTGTTTCGCGACTCGATCCCTCCCCGCCGGGCTCGATGGTTGTGGCAAGCCTCAGTCCGGTCTGTCACCTGATGGATCGGGCGGGCATGGCCACCGGTTCGCGCCAGGTGGCCCTGCGTCTGTGGAATGGCCGGCTGCCGACGGGAGATCCGGCCAGCCTGGTGGAACAACTCTACGCGGAGGAGAACCGCGGAAAGAGCGAACCGTCGGGGACGCAGGACATGATCGGCCTGATTTATCCCGGCGTCTGCCGCCTCGACTACGACGTCCGGTTCCGCAGCGGAATCTTTCCGCAGCATATCGAATCAAACAACGATCCGGTCGTCGCCCGCTGGCTTGAGCGCACCCTCCATCTTCTGCCGATCCTGCCGCGGCCGGATGGCTACAATCCCCTCGGGATCAAGAACCTTGAACCGGAGTGGATTGCCCGCCTCGGGCGGTCAGGCCAGGACTGTTTCCAGGCGATCCTGGCCATGGACGCCGATGCGCTGGGGGCCTCCCTGAATGAGACCATGGCGTGCTGGGAGACGCTCCTTCCGCACACGGTCCGTCATCCGACCATCAAGACGGACCTCCCGGGTTTGCTGAGGTATTACCAAGGGAAATACCCGGGGGCCATGTTTTCGGGATGCGGCGGCGGATATCTGACTGTGGTTTCGCGGCGACCCGTGCCAGGCTCGCTGCGGATTAAGATTCGAATTGCGGGTGCCCTGCCATGACCCGTGCCGTCGTCTTTTCCGGCTTCGATCGGTTGAATTCCGCCGACTTTCGTTTTCTCCAGGAAGCCGCGAAGTTTGGCGATCTCGAGGTCTTGCTCTGGTCGGACCTGGCGTTCCGGAGTCTCACTGGACGGGCACCTAAATACCCGCAGGCCGAGCGCGAATACGTCGTTCAGTCAGTTCGCTACGTCAACGGGGTGCGAATCGTTGAAGCCAATGCCGGTCCGGACGCCCTGCCCGACGGCCTTCCCTATCGGCCGGACGTCTGGATCGCCGATGCAAGCGACGACACCCCGGCCCAACGAGCCTATTGCGCGGCGCACGGCCTGGCGTGCCACACCATCGCGACGGACCGTCTCGCCGGATTTCCTGAGCCAGCGCCAGAGCCATTGTCGGGCCGGAAGAAGGTCGTGGTTACGGGCTGCTACGATTTTTTCCATTCCGGCCATGTCCGTTTTTTCGAGGAAATGGCCGGATTGGGGGACCTTTTTGTCGTAGTGGGCAACGACGAGAATGTCCGCCTGCTCAAGGGGGCGGGGCATCCCCTGCTGACGGCGGCCGAGCGACGCTACACCGTTGGTGCCATTCGCCATGTCAAGCAGGCGCTGGTTTCCACGGGCATGGGCTGGATGGACGCCGAACCGGAGATTGCGCGGATCAAGCCGGATATCTACGCGGTGAACGACGACGGCGACAAACCGGAAAAAAGGGATTTTTGCCGGACCCACGGACTTGATTATGTTGTGCTCAAGCGCGTTCCGAAGGATGGTCTGGTGCGCCGCTCCAGCACGGATCTGCGCGGCTTCTGATATTCGAAAATGAACTACGCCCTGATCATGGCAGGCGGCTCGGGGACGCGCCTGTGGCCGATGAGCCGCCGTGCGCTGCCGAAGCAGCTGATCCCCTTTATTGGCGGCAAGAGCCTCCTGCAGCTCGCCTTCGAGCGCCTGGACGGCCTCGTGCCGGTCGAGCGGCGCTACATCTGCGCCGGCCTGCAGCACGAGCAGGCGATTTGCGCGGCGGTGCCCGGTTTTTTGCGGGAGCGATTCCTGGGGGAACCGACGGGCCGCGACACATTGAATGCCATCGGCCTCGGCGCCGCCGTCATCCGGCAGGGCGACCCGGAAGCCGTGATCGCGGTGTTCACCTCCGATCAAATCATCGAGCCGGCTGAAAGATTCCGCGAGATCGTGGCGCATGGTTTCCAGCTGGCCGAGCGCCAGGCGAACACGCTGGTGACGTTTGGAATCACCCCGAGGACGGCCGCCACCGCTTACGGCTATCTGCAATTGGGCGATCTGATCGATGAATCCGCCCGGGTGGTTCAGCAGTTCAAGGAAAAGCCCGACCCCGCCACAGCCCGGGCGTACGTGGATGCGGGAGCGGAATGTTATCTTTGGAACAGCGGCATGTTCGTCTGGCGGGCGGCGACCCTGCTCGATTGCCTCCGGCGCTACACGCCTGAGAATTCGGCGGGCTTGGAGAAGATCGGCCGGGCCTGGACCACTCCGCACCAGCAAGAGGTGCTGGCGGCAGTCTTTCCCTCGTTGAAGAAAATCAGCGTGGACTTCGCCGTCATGGAACCTGCCTCGCACGATCCGCTGGTGCGGGTCGCCGCGGTCCCGATGCCTTTGCAGTGGCTCGATGTCGGCTCCTGGCCGTCGTTCGGCGAGACCTGTGCGCACGATGAACAGAACAACGCCATCGGAGGCGGGCGTGTGCTCGCGCTCAACACCCGCGGGACGGTGATCGCGGCGAGCGACCCCCGGCATCTGATCGCGACGATCGGTTGCGAAGACCTCATCATCATCCACACGCCGGACGCCACGCTGGTCTGCCGCCAGGATCAGGCGGAAGGCATCAAGGAATTGCACCGGCTGGTGGGCGAACGGTTCGGCAAGGAATTCCAGTGATTCAATCGCCGCCAACGCACTGTCCCTATGCAACTCTGGAAAACGATTGCCAAGCGCCCGCTGTGCGAGCCCAACCAGTTTTTGAAGGTAGAGCTGCACGAGGTGGGGCTCCCGGACGGAAGACGTATTGCCGATTGGCCCTGGCTCATCACGCCCGATTACGCCAACGTGCTGGCCCGGACCAGCGACGGCCGCTTCCTTTGTTTCCGCCAGACCAAGTATGCGGTCGACGGCGTCACGCTCGCTCCAGTCGGGGGATTCCTCGAACCGGGCGAGGACCCGCTGCACGGCGCGCAAAGGGAATTGCGCGAGGAGACCGGGTACGAGTCCCCGGAGTGGCATGCCCTCGGCTGCTCGGTGGTGGATGCCAATCGAGGCGCCGGCTCCGCCAACCTGTTTCTCGCCCTGGACGCGGAGCGAACGGGCCAGCCGGTGGCTGACGATCTGGAACAACAAGAACTTCTGTTGTTAAGTCGCGCTAAATTGGAAGAAGCGCTCGATCGCGGCGAATTCAAGGTCCTGGCTTGGGTGACCGTTATTGCGCTCGGTTTGCGTTATCTCGACAAGAACGGCCGCCGCTGACCTGCGGGTGCAACGTAACGAGGCGGCGCATCCCAACAAAAACATCCGGCCTGAAATTTCACGACCTGATTTGGAACGAAAAGCGGGGATATGGCGTCTTACAGGCCATGGAGCACTTAAACCCCTCCCACCGGCAGGTTCTCGACGAAGATTTGCAGATCATTCGCGTCACTTTGGCGACCATCATCACGGACGTCCGGCACTTTTCCACCCGCGCCGCTGATGCGGTGCAGGAGGCATTGGAAAAGCTCGACGCGGCCCAAAAGGAATTCAGCCACGTCGGTGAATCTCGCTGACGGCGGGTGGAATCAGGCAATTGGGAATGTAGGGCGGGGTCGCCGAACCCCGCCCCATAACTATTCGACGCCGGCGCGTATGATCGACGCGCGGTCAGCCTCGGCGGCCCGACAGGCTGCGACCCTGAAAACTCCCGTAGCCCGGGCGTGGCGAGCTGGCGGTGCGCCAGAACCCGCCGCCGGACCGGCGGGGCGGATTGACGGGCGCGGCGGCCGGTCGTGATGATTCGGTAGTCATCGCCCGCGCCGCGTTGGCGGCAAACGGGTGATCGGCGTGCACCGGGATGGTCTGGCGGATGAGGCGCTGAATGTCGCGCCACGATGAGTGCTCCGACGGATCGCAGAAGGAGAAGGCCAGGCCCTTTGCCCCCATCCGGGCTGTGCGGCCGATGCGGTGCACGTAAGCCTCCGGCTCCTCCGGAATATCGAAGTTCACCACCAGGGCGATGCCTTTGACATCGATGCCCCGCGCGGCGATGTCGGTGGCCACAAGGACGCGCGTGCGTCCCGTCCGAAAATCCTCCAGCGCGCGCTGGCGGGCTCCCTGTGACTTGTTGCCATGGATTGCGGCGGCCTGGATTCCGTCGCGGTCGAGATTGTCGGCGATCCGGTTGGCTCCATGTTTGGTGCGCGAAAACACTAGCACCAGTTCCTCGGGATGTTGCTGCAAGGTGTGCACGAGCAGGCGGTGCTTGTCGCTGCGCTGCACATGACAGACCCGCTGTTCAACGCATTCCACGGTCGTGGCTGCCGGAGCCACGTCCACCCGCACGGGATCGCGCAGCAGCCGGTTCGCGAGTTCGCGGATCGCTTCCGGCATGGTGGCGGAGAACAGCAGCGACTGGCGGCGAGCCGGCAGCCGGGCAATGATGCGTTTCACATCGGGAGCGAAGCCCATGTCGAGCATGCGGTCGGCCTCGTCCAGGACGAAGATCTCAACGCGGTCGAGGGCCACAAAGCCCCGCTCCATGAGGTCGAGCAGGCGCCCCGGCGTGGCGACGACAATCTCGACGCCGGCGGCCAGGGCGCGGATTTGCGGATTCTCGCCGACGCCACCGAAAATGACCGTGTGGCGGAACGGGAGATGCCGGCCATAAAACGCAATGTTCTCGCCGATCTGCGCCGCCAGTTCGCGGGTCGGCGTAAGGATCAGGGTGCGCGGACGGCGCGATGCATTGGGCTGGGGGCGGGCGGCGAGCCGGTGCAGAATGGGCAATGCAAACGCCGCCGTCTTGCCGGTGCCGGTCTGGGCGCAACCGATCAGGTCGCGGCCTTCCAGAAGCGGCGGAATGGCCTTCGCCTGGATCGGCGACGGATGGAGATAGGCCTTTTCGACGAGGGCGCGCAGCAGGGGCGCAGCCAGGTTCAATGAGGCGAACGTGGTAACAGGTGTGTCTTGATTCATGTGAAATGCGCTCGGGCGCCGGGAGGCGGCCGTTGCGCTCCGCCCAGTGTAAGGGCGGAATATGGCGTTGGATGGACTGACCCGTCGCCAGAGTGGTCACGCCCGGTGGCCCGCGCAGGAATGCGCAGGCACAAGCCGGTCAATGTCCAGGGAACAGGTCTGATTAATTCGATGAGCGATGGAAACCTCTGAACGGTCTCTCATCGAAGAAACGCCCGAAGGGATGCGGGCAGGTGGCTGCGAAACTCGCGCCTTCCTGCCGCCTTGCGGGGGTGACGCTGCGGCCCGGCGCGCGGTTAGCAAGCAATTAATGACATTTTCCAAACGACTAGAGGCGGAGCGGCTTGTCCTCAAGACGCTTGGGCGCGTTCGGGAATACCGAGCCCCGCCACAGCTCAGCGCGTTTGGGACAACGCGCAGCACCTGGGCGGGTGACATCAGACACGCGCACCGCCATCCTCACTGCATTCCGCAGCATCATCCGGCCAGAGCCTGGCCGGTGAGCGATCGCGGCTCTTTCTCGATTCCGGAACAGGGACCGCCGTAGACGACTTCCCCTCCGTCCGAGCCTCCGCCGGGGCCCAGATCGATGATCCAGTCGGCGAGCCGGATCACATCGAGATTGTGCTCGATCACCACGATCGTGTTGCCGCCATCGCGCAGCTTGAACAGGAGGTCCATCAGCCGCTGGATGTCGACCCAGTGCAATCCGGTCGTGGGCTCGTCGAGCAGGTAAAGGGTCTGCCCTTGCTGGCGCCGGCTCAGCTCGAGCGAGAGCTTGAGCCGCTGCGCCTCGCCGCCGGAAAGGGTCACCGCCGACTGGCCCAGGCGCAGGTACCCCAGCCCGACGGCGTCCAGCGTCTCCAGCTTTTCCATGACCCGGGGAATATGGCGGAACAGCTCCATGGCCTCGCGCACGGTGAGATCGAGCACATCCGCGATGTTCCGGCCGTGAAACCGCACCTCGAGCGTCTCCCGATTAAAACGCCGGCCGTTGCAGCTGGGGCATTCGACGTAGGCATCCGCCAGAAACTGCATATCGAACCGGATCTGCCCGTCGCCCTGGCAGCGCTCGCACCGGCCACCGCGGATGTTGAAGCTGAACCGGCTCGCCCGGTAGCCACGCACCTTGGCGAGCGGGCATTGCGCAAACAAATCGCGCAACAAATCCAGCAGCTTGGTGTAAGTGGCGGGATTTGAGCGCGGACTGCGCCCGATGGGTTCCTGGTCCACCCGCACTGTCTTCTCAAAATGCTCCAGCCCCTCGATCCCGCGGTGCCGGCCGGGAAGGATCTTGGCTCCGTTGAGCCGCCGCGCCGCCGCCGCACCCAGGATGTCGTTCACGAGAGTGCTTTTCCCTGAGCCGGAGACGCCCGTGACGCAGGTCAACAGCCCGACCGGGAAAGCCCCGTCAATGTTCTTCAGGTTGTGCTCCCGGGCACCGCGAACGACCAGCCAGCGCCCGTCCGGCACGCGCAGCTTCGCTTCTTTCGCCACAAAAGCGGTGCGGGCCAGATAAGGTCCGGTGCGGGAAATGGCGGCCGGCTGCCGGGCGCACGCCTCCGGGGTGCCTTGAAAGAGCACCTCCCCACCCTCGGTGCCCGCTCCGGGACCTAGTTCCACCAGCTCGTCGGCCGCCCGCATGGTGTCCCCATCGTGCTCGACGACGATCACGGTGTTCCCGCGGTCGCGCAACTCGCCCAGCGTCTCGATCAGCTTCCGGTTGTCGTGGGCATGCAGGCCGATGCTGGGCTCGTCGAGCACGTAGATGACGCCCATCAGTCCCATGCCCAGCTGCGTTGCCAGCCGGACCCGCTGCGCCTCGCCACCACTGAGGGTGCCGTATTCACGGTCGAGCGTCAGGTAGCCAAGCCCGGTTTCGAGGAGGAAATGCAGCCGTTGCTCGATTCCCTCCACGACCTCGCGCGCCGATTCAACGCCGGCCAGCCGCTGCCTTAATTCAACCGCAAACTCGTGCGCCGTCGCGACATCCATCGCGAAGAACTCCGTGATTCCGATGCCGTCCGATACGCGTCGGCCGTTTCCTGAAGAGGCAGGCTGGGAAGCCTGCGCAACGACGCCGGGGTCGGCGACCCCGGCTACAGCTCTGGTTCCGGCCACAAGCTTCACAGCCGCCACGCGCGGATTCAGCCGGGTGCCGTGGCAGGCCGGGCATTCCGCACTCACCTGAAAAGTCGTCAATCGTGCCCGGAACCCGTCGCTGCGCGTTTCGCGCCAGCTCTGATCCAGCAGCGAAAGGACGCCGGCAAACGGTAGGAGTTTGGGCTGCTTCATCCGCCGCAGGCGGAAACTGAACAATCGTTCCCCGGCGCCGTACAACAGCGCCTCCCGCACCTCGTCCGATAAATCCCGCCAGGGTTTCTCCGGATCAAACGGCAGCTGTTCGGCGAGTTGCTTCAGGATGGCGTTGTGTTTGATGATCAGGTTCTTCCCGCCGATCCGCCAGGGCTTGAGCGCGCCCTCCCGCACGGATTTTGCCGGATCGGGAACGACCAGTTCGGGGCTGAAGGTCATGCGCCGCCCCAATCCCCCGCACGCGGGACAGGCGCCTTCCTGATGATTGAAGGAAAAATGCCGCGGCGTCAGGCGGTCGAAAACCTCTCCGCAGATCACGCAGCTGAGACTTTGACTCAGCGCGATCTCGCGCCACGGATCGTCCGGCGATCTTTGCGCCAGGACGATGGCGCGGTCCTGTCCCTCGCGGAAGGCTAGTTCCAGCGAATCGGCGAGCCGGCTGCGCTGCTCCGGGGCCGCGACCAGCCGGTCGACGACCAGTTCGACGACCAGCTCGTGAGCTCCGGCAGGCAGGAGATGGGGATCGTCGAGTGACTTGATCTCACCCGCAATCCTGATGCGCTGAAACCCGCGTTGCCGCAGGCTGGGTATTTCGTCGCGCAGCACGGCCGGCTTGGCCCGCATCCAGGGCGCCAGGAGCACGATCCGCTCGCCCGGAGCCTCCCGCAACACGCGTTCGACGCAGTCGTCCAACGAGTGCGGTTCGATCCGGCCCCCGTCCTTCGGACACGACTGCGCCCCCTGCAACGCCCAGAGGAGGCGGGCGTAATCGGCGAGCTCGGTCACCGTCGCCACGGTCGTGCGCGGCGAGCCTCCGCCCGTGCGCTGCTCGATGGCGAGGACGGGCGAAAGTCCATGGATGAAGTCAACGTCCGGCCGGCGCAACTGCGCCAGCACCTGCCGGGCCTCCGTCGACAGGCTCTCCATGTACTTGCGATATCCCTCGGCGTACAGCGTGTCGAAGACCAGGGAGGATTTTCCAGAGCCGCTCGGCCCCGTGACGACCACCAGCTTTCCGCGAGGCAGGTGGAGCTCAAGATTCTTCAAGTTGTGCTCCCGGGCACCCTTGATGTGAATATGCGCAGCCGCCTCCATGGCACCATCACCTCACGATTTAGGCCGGCACGTCAAAGCGGGAATCTTTTTTAGTTCTTGCCGTCGCTGGGAAAACCCCGCTTCATGCCGCCTCGTTTGAGCTCTGCCCCGGGTCAAACCTGATCCCCAACCCCCCTGGCTTCCCAACGTGGAGGTCTTCGTTGTCCTTACCCTGAGCCATGAAACCTCGATATTCCCCTCCCGCGTTTGATTGGCACCGAAACCGAGTCGCGTTTGCGGCTGCCCTCCTCTTGTTCTTTGCCGGGGCTGCCTCAGTCCATGCATTCGTTTTTGCACTCGGCGGAGTAAATGGCAGCCTCGACACCACCCTCTCGGTGGGTGTCCTGGATCGACTCCAGAATCCTGATCCCTCGCTCTATGGGATCACCAACACGTTCAATGGCGTCCCCGGCAAAGCGTACTCCGTCAACGATGATGACGGCGACCTCAACTACGGGCGGGGCATTGACTCGGTGCTTTACAAGATCACCGACGACCTGGAGCTGAAATGGAATAACTGGGGTCTTTTTGTGCGCGGCTATGCCTTCTTCGATTCGCAGAATGAGAACGGCGACCTTGCCCATATTCCCCTGACCGAGGCAGCCAAGCAGCAGGTGGGCGAAAACGCCGTTCTGCTCGATAATTACATCACCGGCAAGTTCGATCTCGGATCGATCCCGCTCACGGTCCGCCTCGGCCGGCAGGTGATCAGCTGGGGCGAAAGCACATTTATCCCCAATGGCATCAATGTGATCAATCCCGTGGACGTGTCCCGCCTGCGGGCGCCGGGCTCGGAATTGCGCGAGGCGCTGCTGCCGGTCTACGCCTTGGACACCTCGATGGCGCTGACGGACAAGCTCTCGATCGAGGCCGTCTGGCTGTTGGAGTTCCGGCATATGCAGCTCGACCCGGATGGCACGTATTTCAGCACCAACGATTTTGCCAGCCCGGGCGGGCAGAAGGTCATGCTCGGCTTCGGCGCTCTCGCCGATGACCAGCCGCTGGGCGCCATTCCTCGCGGTCCCGATCGCATGCCCAAGGACTACGGCCAGTGGGGCCTGGCCGCGCACTATCTTGCCACCAGCCTGAATCATACCGAATTCGGCTTTTATTATCTTCGGTACAGCAGCCGCTTGCCAGTGATCAGCGCCGTCACTCCTTCGAGCGCGGAACTCCCCGCCATCCCCGGCCTGATTCAAAACACGGCCTCCAGTCTGGCCTCATCTCAGCTGGCTCCCGCCATGGTCGCGGCCGGCTACCCGGCCGCCGGCGTGCCCTCCGCTCTCGCGACCCTGCTCGGTGCCGCGTTCACCAACGTGCCGGTTTCCGCCCTGCCCGCCAGCCTGCAACCGTTCTACCCTGCCGCGGCCAAGATCGTGGCGGGAGCGGAGCAGATCGGGTTTCTCACCGAGGCCGACACGGGGAGTTATTTTGTCGAATACCCGAAAGACATCGACATGTTTGGAGCCAGTTTCAACACCGACTTGGGTACGACCGGCATCTCCCTCCAGGGTGAGATCTCCTACAAGCGCAATGTCCCCCTGCAGGTGGACGACGTCGAATTGCTTTTTGCGACCTTGTCGGCCCTCGACCCGGTCTTTGGCACGGCCTACGGCGCGAACAACCAACTCGGCAATTATGCCGGCCAGTTCGGCACGGAGATCCCGGGTTATCGTCGCCTCGACGTCTGGCAGGCCCAGACCACCGCGACCAAGGTGTTTGGCCCGATGCTCGGCGCCAATCAGTTCACGGTCGTGGGCGAAGTGGGCATCACCATCGTCCCGGATCTGCCATCAAAATCCACGCTCCGCTTCGACGGCCCCGGCACTGATACTGCCGGCTCTTCTGCTGAGATGATCAACACGGGCAATGGGGAGTTCCCTGCCACGCCGAGCGGCGGTTTCGCCGATCGGACTTCCTGGGGTTATCAGGTGGTCGGAAAACTTGACTACAACAACCTCTTTGCCGGCATCAACTTCTCCCCGTCGCTCGGTTTTGCCCACGACGTCAGCGGCAATACCCCGCTCCCGTTGGGTAATTTCCTGCAGAACCGGAAGACGCTCACCGTGGGCGCGGAATTCACGTTCCAGAATCAGTGGAGCTTCGAGCTGCGGTACGTCAATTATTTCGGGGGTGGTGACTACAATCTCCTCTCGGACCGCGACTATGTCTCGGCGACAATGAAATACTCATTCTAAACCCCATTGAGCCGGCATTTCAGGAAGACCCCAAGACCATGAACTCCCATTCCCATTCTCCCGCCTCCATGTGCCCGACTCCCCTCGTCCTCGCGGCGTTGGTCGCCACGGCTACCAGTCTGTTTGCCGCGGTCCCGGCTGATCAGGCCGCGCGGCTCGGCAAAGATCTGACACCCCTCGGGGCCGAACGAGCCGGAAATGCCGCGGGTACCATTCCCGAGTGGACCGGTGGCATCACGCAGCCGCCCGCCGGCTATACCGTCGGTATGCATCACCCCGATCCGTTCGCCAGCGACCAACCGCTCTATGTCATTACCGGCGCCAACGTCGACCAGTACCGGGACCGCCTTACCGCCGGTTCAATCGGGCTGTTGAAGGCTTACGCCGACTACAAGCTGCCCGTCTATCCGACGCGTCGCAGCGCCTCGGTGCCGGCCCGGGTTTACGAGGCCACCAAACTCAACGCCACCCGCGCCAATCTCGTGCGCGACGGTGCGGCGGTTGACGGCGCCATCGACGGCATTCCCTTCCCGATTCCCCAGAATGGCCTGGAGATCATGTGGAACCATCTTCTCCGGTTCCGCGGCGTCAGCGCGGAGCGGCGGGTTTCCCAGGCTACGCCCCTGCGCGGCGGCTCCTACACGCTGGTCGATTTCGACGAGGAATTCCTCTTCAACTATTATCGCGAAAACATGACCCCGGAACAGCTGGGCAACACGGTTTTCTACTTTAAACAGGAAGTGAAGGCCCCACCGCGCCTCGCCGGCTCGATTCTGCTCGTGCGTGAAACGATCGACCAGGTCAAGGAACCGCGGAATGCCTGGGTTTATAATCCCGGCCAGCGCCGGGTGCGCCGGGCGCCCAACGTCGCCTACGACAATCCGGGCACTGCGTCCGACGGCATGCGCACCAGCGACCAGCTCGATATGTTCAACGGCGCCCTCGACCGCTACACGTGGGAACTGGTCGGCAAGCGCGAGATGATCGTGCCCTACAACTCCTACAAGCTGCACTCGGACAAGGTGAAATATGCCGAGATCCTCAAGCCGTTGCACATCAACCAGGATCTCACGCGTTATGAACTTCATCGCGTCTGGGTCGTTGAGGCCAAACTCAAGCCCGGCACCAGCCACATCTATCCGCGGCGCACCTTTTACGTCGACGAGGATTCCTGGCAGGTGCTCGCCGTGGATCAGTACGATTCTCACGGCCAGCTCTGGCGGGTGTCCGAGGCCCACTGCATCAACTACTACGAGGTGCCGACCTTCTGGAGCACCCTCGAGGTCCACACCGATCTGGTCGCCGGTCGTTATCTTGCCTTCGGCTTGGCCAACGAAGGCCCGACTTACGACTTCACGATCAAGCGCACGGTGGGAGATTACGACAATCCCGACAATCTCCGCCGCGAAGGCATCCGCTAGATTCATTCTGCCGGCGCTGCATGCGTTCATTCGGCGCCGGCTCTTTTTTCGAAGACTCGCCGGCTCATGAGTTCTTCTTTCGTCCGCCGCGCATCCCCTGGATTGCGGAACCGTCCAGCCCGGCGGCCGTGCCGTTCCCAGATGGCGCTTCTGACGCTGGCCCTGTTGGCGGCGGCGCTGGGCACGACGTCCAGCCCGGCGGCCGACCCGGAAACCCTCCTCGCCACCCGGACCCTTCTCCTCAACGCCCAGGCAATCGGACCGACCATTGTCGCCGTCGGGGCCGGCGGCCACATCATTCGTTCCGTCGACAGCGGGAAAACCTGGCAATTGGCCAAGGTGCCGACGTTCGCCACCCTCACCGGCGTTTATTTCCCGGATGGGGAGC
>Ga0074045_10002524_pt1 | contig 16928 bp, 13 predicted proteins | sample BogForMeECP23OM2_FD_94442 | JGI IMG/M metagenome (GOLD analysis project Ga0074045, IMG submission 94442) | Bog forest soil microbial communities from Calvert Island, British Columbia, Canada - Bog Forest MetaG ECP23OM2 | ecosystem: Environmental > Terrestrial > Soil > Wetlands ...
TATCATTTAGTACCGTTTAGCCGAGCCCGGCGGGATAGGGCAGGGGGCGTAATTGTATGTACGCGCTGCGCTCACGGTTTTTTCCCATTCACCTACTCATCTATTCACCCATTCACCGATCCCTACTGCAAAAGCAACTGCTTCTCGCGAAGCCTTTTGATTTCATCGCGCAGGACAGCCGCCCTTTCGAATTCGAGGCGGGAGGCGGCTTCCTTCATTTCTTTCTCGACAGCCTGGATGTGTTCCTCGGGGGAAACAAGTCCGCTCGACTGATCGAACGCAGCCTGCGGTTCGAACACAAAGTCCGACTCACACGGCTTCAGACGGTACTCCGCAAGAATGTCACCGACATCTTTTTGCACCGACCTCGGCACGATCTTGTTTGCGGCGTTGTATTCGAGTTGCTTTTTTCGCCGCCTGTCCGTCTCCTCGATGGCGCGGCGCATTGAGTTGGTCACGTTATTAGCATAGAGAATCACGGTTCCCATCACATTGCGCGCGGCGCGGCCGGCGGTCTGGATAAGCGACCGGTCCGACCTCAGGAAACCCTCGTTGTCCGCATCCAAAACGGCTACAAGCGCTACTTCCGGGATATCCAGACCTTCCCGCAGCAGGTTTATTCCAACCAGGACGTCGAAATTGCCAAGCCTCAGATCGCGCACCGTTTCGATCCGCTCGATGGTGTTGATGTCCGAGTGCATATAGCGGACCCGGATGTTAAGCTCGGCAAGATATTCAGTGAGGTCCTCGGCCATTCTCTTGGTAAGAGTGGTAACCAGAACGCGATGGCCGTCCTTCACCTGCTTTCGTATTTCGCCAATCAGATCGTCAACCTGGAAATCGGCGCGGCGCACCTCGATGCGGGGGTCAACAAGGCCGGTGGGCCTGATGATCTGCTCTATGACACGCCCTCTCGTATTGGCAAGCTCATAGGGACCGGGGGTTGCAGAGACATACACAACCTGTTTTACCCGGTTTTCGAATTCATCGAAATTGAGTGGCCTGTTGTCAAGCGCCGAAGGCAGCCGAAACCCGTACCGGACAAGAGTTTCCTTCCTGGCTCTGTCACCATTGTACATGCCGCGAATCTGAGGAATCGAAATATGGCTTTCGTCGATGAACAGGAGCCAGTCTTGCGGAAAATAGCCGAGCAGAGTGTATGGGGGTGTTCCCGGCGCACGGCCGTCAAGGTGTCTGGAGTAGTTTTCGATTCCGTGGCAGAAACCGAGTTCGACGAGCATTTCGAGATCGAAACGGGTCCGTTCCTCGAGGCGCTTCGCCTCCAGGAGTTTGCCCTCCCGGTAGAAGAACTCAAGCCTTTCGGACAGCTCCTGTTTTATTGAGTTTACCGCCCGCTCAAGGGTATCCGGGGAGGTGACGTAGTGGGTTCCGGGATATATGTCCGCTCTGTCCATGTGCCGGAAAGTCCTTCCGGTCAGCGGGTCGATTTCCTTTATCGAATCGACTTCATCCCCAAAAAACTCTATCCGTATCGCCCGGTCCTCCTCATAGGAGGGAAAAACCTCGATCACGTCTCCCCTTACGCGGAAAACGCCACGATGAAAATCATAGTCGTTTCGTTCGTACTGGATGTCCACCAACTTGCGCAAAACGTCTTCTCTCGGAATTTCCTGCCCTGTTTTGAGCTGCAGCAGCATCTCCTGGTATTTTTGAGGAGAACCCAGGCCGTATATGCAGGATACGCTCGCCACAATTATGACGTCCCGGCGCTCCAGGAGCGAGCGAGTCGCCGAATGGCGCATCTTGTCAATGGTTTCGTTGATGGAAGAGTCTTTGGCGATATATGTGTCGGTCTGAGGGATATAGGCTTCGGGCTGGTAATAATCGTAATAGGATACGAAATATTCCACCGCGTTTTCGGGGAAAAACGATTTGAACTCACCGTAGAGCTGTGCCGCCAGCGTCTTGTTGGGGGCTATGACCAGACTGGGTCTCTGTAGCTTCGCTATTACGTGAGCCATAGTGAAAGTCTTGCCCGATCCCGTTACTCCGAGCAGGGTCTGTTCTTCCGCCCCGCCAAATATATTCGACGCCAGCTTTTCTATGGCCTGAGGCTGGTCCCCGGTTGGCTCAAACTGGCTTATCAGCTCGAAAGGTTTCATTCTGAACGCGGTTCCCCTCGGGCGCTGCACGCGCTGCAATGTATAATACATTGATATTATTATAAATCAAACTGCTGTTGCGGAGAAGCCGATCCGGCCGCGGGTGGGAGACAATGCGTGATGGCGGGTCAGGACAGGGCGGTCTTTTCTTCGTCTTCATCATCGTCAGTCGGTGCGTAGTCAAGAGGCTCCAGGCCTTTTTGACTGATTTCCAGGCGTTTGAGGCGTGACCTGTCGCTTATGATCTTCTCCATTTCGCGCCGCACTTCGGACTGTGTCAGCAGTTCCGACAGCAGGACACGTTTATAGCTGATGCTGCGGAGTTCGTTTTCCAGAAACTCGTCCCTCTCTTGCTTGAGTTTAAGGTTCTGCAGGAAAAGTTTTTCTTCCAGGGACTCGTTTTCGATAAGCAGCGTGATCAGCATGTCGCTGAGCTTGTTTTTGCGCAGCCCCATCATCCCGACTCCGGCAGCTTTTCTCCGGTACTGTTCCAGCTTGCTTTCCAGAAACTTAATGTGCTGTTCGAGCTCCGCCTTGTCATTTTCGAGCTTCTGCTTCTCATTATCCCAAAAGGCCTTGAGCGCCCGCTCGATAGTGAGCATCTCCTCGCGCTCGCTGGCTGCCCGGGCTTTAGATTTGCGGCCATACGTGCGGTATCCGACGAAATAGCTGATCGAAAACACGACCGTTACGCAGAACAACCCAGCCATGACCTGATAAACTATCAAATCCATCAGAACTCCCTCGTGTGGGTGTTGGGATGTGAAATGCCTGTCCTCTGAGAAAAAACATCCGCATCCCGGTTTGACTTTTTAACCGGCGCCAGTATAAACCCTAATTTCAATCACGTAAACACGAGAGAGCCGATGTGACTTTCTGCAATTCGATCATGCCCCGTCCAGACCGGTTTTCGCTTTTTCCATAAACCAGTGTCCGGTATCGATGTAATAAAATCTCAAATCCGCAAGCAGTATGTAATGGGACCTTTCCTCGGCGATCATGTGGTTCAGAAATTCACGCTCGATCGGTTCGGCAGCGTCTTTGAGCCTGGCCAGAAAGAATTCTATGCCCCTGTTCTCCAGCTCCATCCCGCTTTCTATTGCGGCAACATCGTCCAGGCATGCCTTTGAGACCCTTTCGCGCTTTTGCTTTAGTTTATGCATGACTTCGCTGCTGCCCGGGGCTTCGAAGTCATAAAAGCGGCAGGCGTCAAGATCGCCTGTGCCTTTGGCATGGTCGGCATATATTGCGTTAAGCCTGTCCAGATGCTTTTGCTCCATATCCCGCAACATCTCGAAAGTTTCCGTGCCGACACGGTCGCCGCATTTTCCCGCTGCGTCGGCGTAAAAAGCTTTCATTTTTTCCTTTATTTCGACGGCTGTGCACATAAGTTCAAGAAGTCCGGAACTGTTGGCTTTCATTACGCTTTCCTTTCACCAGGAGTTAAAAACACAATATTCATTCTATGGCGTTTCTCATATAAGAATGACTCCCGGTCCTGTCGAGCTAGTGTCCATCCGGAAAGACCGAATGAGAATTCCACGCCCCGCGAGGTGTGGAGTTGTGACACCGCCGGGGCGGGAAAAAACCCTTTCCGGACCGAAACTGCTTAAAGGACCGATTGGTAAAAGATCTAAAGAGGGGGGGCGTGGTATCCGAAAGAGCGCGCCTTGCGAGCAAGACACTTGGGATAGGAGAGAGCAATGAGGCTTTTAACTATTGAAATGAAGCCTTCCCAAACCGGTGAGACAGCCCCGGCTCGAAGGGCAAGCTTCAAGCCGGGGCTTTGTCGATTCTTATCAGGAGGTTGGCATCAGCTTTTCGATTATCCCCGGCTGTTCGTGCCCCAATATAAACCACTTTCTGAAGGCCAGGACGAAAACAATCGCCATCAGAGTCATGAGTGAGACTGCAAGGCCAACGAGCAGGTACTTTCCCTGATCATAGTTGATTATTACCAGGTAGTAGCCTGCGGTCATTGTGACGGGCAGCATGAGAATTCCGGGAACGGCGGTAATCCATGAGTATTTCATTTTCCCCATACCCATAATCATGGTCGTTCCGATGATCAGGGCACACGCAGCAAGCAATTGGTTGCTCATGCCCAACAGCGGCCAGATCGTTCTGATATCCCCGGTGTAAACCAGGTATCCCCAAGTGAGGGCGAACAGGGCGCTTGTGAAGACAATGCCGGGTATCCATCTCTTCTCGGAAAACTTGGGAATGACCCTCCCGATTATTTCCTGGAGAAGATATCTTCCCACCCGTGTTCCGGTGTCAACTGCGGTCAGGATGAATACGGCCTCGAACATGATGGCGAAATGATACCAGTATGACATAAACCCTTTCATGAAGGGAACGGAGCTGAATATATAGGCCATACCGACCGCCAGCGAAACAGCGCCTCCAGGCCTGCTCTGGATATTTTCCTGGACCGCCTGGGCCAACTGTGGAAGGTGCACAGGCGACATGCCAAGGGTCTTATAGACTTCAGCAGTGGCATTGATCGCGAAATAATCGGAAGGAACGAGCACGCAGGCGGCAACAAGGGCCATTATCGCCACGAAGCCTTCCACAAGCATCGCTCCATACCCTACGAAAAGGATGTCCTTCTCGCTGTTTAGCATTTTCGGCGTTGTCCCGGTGCCGATTATCGCGTGAAAGCCCGATAAAGCGCCGCACGCGATAGTAATGAAAAGGAATGGGAAAAGCGAACCGGGAGCAGCGACAAGGGGGCCGCCGCCGCTGATGAACTTGGTTAAAGGCGCCATCTCAAGGTACGGATGGACTATGGCGATGCCTATTGCAAGTGCGGAGATGGTTCCCAGCTTAAGATATGTTGAAAGGTAATCGCGGGGAACCAGGAGCAGCCAGACCGGCAAGGCTGACGCCGCGAAACCGTAAACCGGAATGAAAACGGCGCATTGATTTTGGGACAGATAGAACAGTTTTGAGAGCACGGGATGAGCGGCTACAAAAGGGCCGGTTACAATTACCAGGGCAAGGAGCACAACGCCGATGACACTTCCACCCGCCACGTCTCCAGGTCTGATCGTGTGCATCCAGATACCCATGATAAAGGCGATGGGCAGAGTGCAGATGACGGTGTAAGCGCTCCAGGGGCTCTTCATCATAGCATTTACGACAGCCAGGGAAAGCCCGGCAAGGAGGAGGATAAGAATGAACAATACGGCGAAGCTGGCGACGACCCCGGCAGTCTTTCCTATCTCCGATTCGGCGATGAGAGAGAGACTTTTCCCGTCATGGCGCACGGAGGCGAAAAGAATGACCATGTCATGGACCGCCCCGGCAACTACCGCTCCGACGATGATCCAGAGGGCGCCCGGCAGATAGCCGAACTGAGCTGCCAGGACTGGTCCGAGCAGGGGGCCTGCCGCCGCGATGGCCGCAAAATGATGTCCGAAAAGTACATACTTGTTGGTCGGGTGGTAATCGAGGCCGTCCTCAAGCGTGTGGGCCGGAGTAGGCCTGTCGGGGTCCAGACCCAGGACCCTGTTCGCTATGAACATGCCGTAGTAACGGTAGGCCAGGGCAAAGACACACAGGGCAACGAATACAAGGGTCAGCGCATTCATAAAGTATCCTTCCCTTTGCTAAGGATTCTAATAATGATCTGCCTAAAATTGCCTTGCCCGAGATGGCAAACTTCCGGGGGCGCCGGACTGGATAGCTGGGTTGGATAAGGAAAGCAGGAAAAATGAGCTTCAATTGATCCTCTGGTTCGAAGAGGGAGTATAAGCGCTATCCATCTGATATATATATAAATTAGAAAAGGCCGGATCCGGCCAAATCAACTCGTTGATAATGGGTTGATATAATAAGTGGAACTCTTCTCGGTCCGGTAAGTCAAGCAATTTGAGCAGGTATATTGAAAAATTCTTCGGTTTGCGCAAAGGTTGGGCTGCCGGCGGAGATTACTTCTCATTGGCAGACAATAGAAAAAGCCGGAAAACGGTCGCTCCGCTATCCGGCCACAGCGAATGCTGATTGGGAACTTTACTGTTTTTTGGCAGGGGCCTTCTCCTGCGTTTTTTGTCCCTGCTGAGGTTGCTCCTTTGCAGCGGGTGACTTGCCTTTGGTCTCATGCTGCGGTTTTGCCTGTTCCGGGACGGCGGGTTGTTGGGACGCTCCCGCCGGGGCCTGCTGAGGGGCCTCGGGCTGTACAGGGCGCGCTTCAGGAATTACTGGCCGCGGCTGCACCGGCGGCGGCTGCGCCTGGGGCTGTTCCACTGGGATATCGGTCATTACCGACCGGCCCCCGCGGACCCCCGGTCTGTACATAAAAGAGAGGAGCAGGCATGTTATCATGAATACGACAGCAGCGGCCGTTGTCAGCTTGCTCATGAAAGAGCCGCCGCCCGATCCGCCGAAAAGGGTTTGCGATGCGCCGCCAAATGCCGCTCCCATTTCAGCGCCCTTGCCGGTTTGGAGCAGAACTATCGCAATCAGCGCGATACAGGCCATCAAATGAAAGAGGATAATCAGCGTAGCCATTAGTTTAAAACTTTTCTTTCAAGATTTGAACTGAACGAGACGTTTGAATGAGACGACTTCAAGACTTGCCCCGCCAACGAGCGCTCCGTCTATGTCCGGCTCAGCCATAAGCTCATCTATGTTAGCAGGCTTAACCGATCCACCATATAACACCCTGGTCTGTTTTTCAACCCCTTTGTTGAAAAGCGAAGCGATTGTCTCACGAATGAAAGCGTGAACTTCCTGCGCCTGCGCTGGTGTTGCGGTCATGCCGGTACCGATCGCCCAAACCGGTTCATATGCGATAACCAGCCGCTCCGCCTGCGCCTGGCTCAAGCCTTCGAGCGCCCCTTCGAGCTGGCCGGCAACGACTTCGAATGTCTTTCCCTGCTCGCGCTGGTCGAGAACTTCTCCGACACAGATAACAGGCACCATCCCGGCCTTGAAGGCGGCCCCCGCTTTCAAGCGCACCGTTTCGTCCGTTTCGCAGAATAGTTGACGCCGCTCTGAGTGGCCAACAATCACGTACTCGCATCCAAGGTCTCTTAGCATAATCGGTGAGATTTCGCCCGTGAAGGCGCCCTTTTCCTCCCAGTGACAATTCTGCGCTGCCAGGCTGTAGCCCTGCTGTTTAAGAATATCCCGGACTCCTTTCAGGGCGGTGAAGGGAGGCGCGATTACTACTTCGCGGTCAGTACAGGGGCCGGTTTCCTCCTGGACCGATTTAACGAAAGAGATGGCTTCGGCCACGGTCTTGTACATTTTCCAGTTGGCGGCGACGAGAGGTTTTCTGTTCGGGTTCATTTCGGGTCTCCCCGTGTGAGGGAAAGTGATGGGTTAACCGCGCGGAGATCGAGGAGGAAAAAACCACAAGCTTTCACTTCGTAGAAACTAACGGATGTAGGATGTCGAGGAAAGGAGGGCTTCTTCGCTCCACGCTCTCCGATATCTGATCTCTGTTTTGAAACGGTATTTTCTCCGTACGTTCCGTGCCCCTGTGGCAGTGCTCCTCGTCTTTGGTTCAACACCTCTGCAGGGCCAAGACGCCGGGCAGATCTTTCCCCTCCAGCAGCTCCAGAAAAGCGCCTCCCCCGGTCGAGACATAGCTTACTTTGTTTTCGGCGTGGGCCTGCCTGATGGCGGCGGCCGAATCGCCGCCGCCAACAACTGTGAGCACGCGGAGCGACCCCATGAATTCGGCTAGAGCGAAAGTGCCTTTGTTAAACGGGGGCGTCTCGAAAACACCCATTGGGCCATTCCAGATGATTGTCTTGCAGCTTTGAAGGACCGACTCAAAGACCTGAACAGACTGTGCGCCAATGTCCAGAATCATGGTATCCTTGGGAACCTTGTCAATTGAGACCTGCCGTACGTCTCCCCCGCTCTCCGCGTCAGCGGCAACAACCGCATCAACCGGCAGGAACACCTTGACTTCTCTTTTGTTTGCCGACTCAAGCAGCCGTGCCGCCGTTTCGATATAATCATCTTCAACCAGCGATTTGCCGACTTCCTTCCCCTGTGCCTTGAAAAACGTATTGGCCATTGCACCGCCTATAATCAGGCAATCGATTTTGGGGATGAGATTATCGAGCAGTCCAAGCTTGGTCGACACTTTCATGCCTCCGACAATAATTGCCAGCGGCCGTTGCGGGTTGTCCATGACCTTTTTGAAATACTCAATCTCCTTTTGGAGCTGATATCCGGCGACGCACACGGGCACGAAGCGGGTTATGCCTTCAACGGAGGCATGAGCGCGATGAGAAACGGCAAAAGCCTCGTTTACATAAATATCAGCCAGTTCGGCCAAACGCCTGGAAAACTCCGGGTCGTTTTTTTCCTCCTCCGGATGAAACCGCAGGTTTTCCAAAAGAAGCGCTTCACCCTCAATTAGGAGCGAGACCTGTTTCTCCACCTCCGGTCCAACGCAATCCGGGACAAGGGGTATCCTTTTACCCAGCAGGTTGGAGAGGTACTCCGCCACGGGCCTTAGTGAAAACTCATCGGCCACTTTGCCCTTTGGTCTCCCCAGGTGTGAAGCAAGGATGAGCCTGCCTCCCGAGTCGATAACCTTGCGGATGCTGGGCAGAACGGCGCGGATGCGAAGATCGTCTTTTACGCGCCGCTCCTTGTCCAGGGGCACATTGAAATCGACTCTCATGAACACGCGCTTTCCTTTAAGATCAAGATCGTCAAGAGTCTTCACGCTCGATATGCTCCATGTATCCAGGTGCCCTGTGAAGTGCAGAGACAGGGCATGCGGGAAAGGGCGCTACTCCAGGGAGTTGCCCACCATAACAGCCAACTCGGCCACCCTGCTCGAATAGCCATACTCATTGTCGTACCAACTGAATACTTTAACCATGCGGCCGGCCATGACATTAGTCAGCCTCGAATCAACACTTGATGAGTAATGGGTGTGATTGAAATCAACCGAGACCAGTTCCTCAGTCACATACCGGAGGATCCCTTTGAGCGGTCCGTTTGCGGCCTCCTCCAGAACGTTGTTCACTTCTTCCTTCGTTACATCCCTGCCAACCCTGCACACGAGGTCAACGAGCGAAACGTTCGGAGTGGGAACCCGAATGGACAGACCGTCCAGCTTTCCCTTCAGATCCGGAATTACCTCGGCTACGGCGCGAGCGGCGCCGGTCGTGGTCGGAATCATCGAGAGTGTGGCCGCCCTGGACCTTCGGCGGTCGCTGTGCGTCGAATCGAGCAGGCGCTGGTCCATTGTATAAGCGTGAATGGTGGTCATGAGCCCGTGCTCTATTATGAACCTGTCGTGGAGCAATGCGGCGATCGGGGCCAGGCAGTTCGTAGTGCATGAGGCGTTTGAGATGACATTGTGGGTGCGCGGGTCATAAGTCTCATCGTTGACCCCGATTACGAAGGTTGCGTCTACACCCTTGCCGGGGGCGGTTATGATCACTTTTCGCGCTCCGGCGTCGAGGTGCTTCTCGGCTCCCTCGCGGCTGGTGAAACGGCCGGTGCCTTCAAGAACCACGTCAATTTTGAGCTCGCGCCAGGGCATCTGGGCGGGGTCCGTTATCTTGAGGCATTTAACCGACCTGCCGTCCACAATTAATTCATCTTCAGACCCCTGGACCTCGTGAGGCCAGACGCCATGAATAGAATCGTATTTCAGAAGGTAGGCCAGTTCCGAGGGCGTTGCCAGGTCGTTCAAGGCGACAACTTCCAGCGGCAGTTTCCGGTCCTTAATGACTTTGAAAATGGTGCGTCCGATGCGTCCGAAACCATTTAGCGCGATGCGAGTAGCCATTTAGTTTCTCCTTGGAGGTTCAAAGGTCCTGCCCGGTGTCCATCAGGAAACACCGGAAGTTCTAAATAAGTTAACAGTATTCCTGAAGAAATAAACCCGGACTTCGACCGAAAAATTGGGCTTAATCCAGCAAAATTGAATGATTTTAAATAAATGCTTTCTCTATCAAAGAATTCACCTGCAGCGAGGGTGAGTAGCGACCGCGCTGTTGCAACTGAACTTCAAGGTCTCTAACCGGGTGAGTTTAGAGTATTCGAGAGCCGGAAGGTGACTCTCGCTCCCAGACCGAGCTCCAGTTCGGATGCCGCATTGCCCTGGTTAACGGCGATTTCAATAAAACCCGTGCTTCCGGTCAAGGCGAGCGGTTCCCCGGTCCTGACCCGGCCATAGGTCTGGTCGAGTGAATTGATTGCCGATTTCCCGGCTGTGATCATCCATTTTTCCACCGGTGCCTGTTTTTCCAATGTCTCACTCAGCACATTGGTAATCGCGTTTCCGAAACGGTCGATGTGGATCACCTCGCCCTTCACCTCGCCTTTGCCAATGCTTGGTTCGTCCCAGTGCGGGGAGACCGGATCGCAGGCAGGTCCTAGAGTGTCGAATTGGACACCGCGAGCTATATGAGCTGCTGCGGGCGCGAAGAGGTCGCGGCCATGAAAAGTGCTGCTCAGCGGGCTTCGCCGAAATTGCCGGTTCTCCAGCCTTCTTGCCTCCCACCCGGTCTCTTTTCTCAGTATCAGAGAGAAAAGGCCATTGTCAGGCCCCACAAAAAAACAGGACCTGGTCCGAATGGCGACGGCGCCACGCTCGGTCCCCACCCCGGGGTCCACTACTGCCAGATGAATGGTCCCATGCGGGAAATACTCATAACAAGCGTAGAGAACAAAGGCCCCGGAGCGAACACTCTGAGGGGCGATGAGATGAGATATGTCCACCAGCTTCGCATCAGGACAGATATTGAGGATGACCCCTTTCATGCTGGCTACATATCCGTCCAAGAGTCCGAAATCGGTCAGCAGAGTGATTATGTATGAGCTCAAATGAGTTTAACCTCCAGCAAGATGTGCTTAAAGAAATAATGCAAAACTCTGCGTATTTTGATAGTAATTTGTAAAAGGAGTCAACATTTGTTTGCACGTGCACTGCTGATACCCATACCTATATCGTGACGAGGAGGCGCAAATGGCGTTTCGGGAAGAAAATCCCGGGATCGAAGAGTTGCTCAGTTTTGCCAAAGATGCGGTTTCGATCGCAGGCGATAAAGCTCTGGAGCTATACGGGAAGGGCAATCCAGAGGTCAAGTTCGATGAAGAGCTTGTAACTTCAGCCGAGCTTGCGCTGGTGAACTTTTTCAGGGATCGCCTCAATTCCATCTTCCCCGGGCACGGGGTCTTCGGGGACCCTCTTCCTGCCGAAGACTACGTTCACGGAGAAAAAAGGTATCTCTGGATATACGATCCGCTTGACGGAGTAGCCAACTTTCAGGCGGGAATTCCAATATGGGGCATATCGCTTGCGCTTCTCGAAAATTTCTGGCCGGTCTTCGGGGTTACCTTCATGCCCGTAACCGGTGACCTCTTCTACGCCGTCGTCGGGCAGAAAGCTTACCGTGGCGAACGGGAAATAAGAATTCCGGACACGGGCGAGATCAGCAACGAAAGCGTGTTGCTGACCTACTCCCGGTTCCATAATCAATACCAGTCCACTTTTCCGGGCAAGATCCGGAACCTGGGATCGACCTCGGCGCACATAATTTACGTGGCCATGGGGCGAGCCGAAGGGGCGCTTCTGGCAAATGTCTCGTATCGCGACCTGGCGGCGGCCCAGATTATCCTGATGGCTGCCGGCGGCACGATACACCGCCTGGATGGCCGGGAGTTTCACTTGAGCGACTATCTGAGCGGACAGCGCATAGAGGGGCACCTTATAGCAGCCCCGGAAGGTTCGTTTGAATCCATACGCATGTACCTGAAAAGGATTGGCGAAGAGTAATCCCGCCGTTGTGCCGGCGGCAGCCCGGCGGATTTGTTAAAACAGCCCCGAAGTAGAAAAAACGAAACCCGGACGGAGCTGAGTCCGGGTTTCTGGGAGAGGAACATTGAACCACTTGACTAACACAAAGAACGGAACATTTACCGGGTTGGTTTAGCAAAATTTTTTGTGCCCCGCTTTTTTTATCCACCGAGTCGTTGGGGTTTCCCTCAAACAGCTCCGCTCAACCGGCATAAGCCTTTTGTGTCATCGAGCCGCTTTAGCTGCCGGGTCGATCAGCCGATCCACTGATAGCGCCGGCTTCGGCTGTCATGCTGCGGCCCTTCGGCTTTACGTTTTCCCGGGCGGGGAAAATTATGTGGAATGTTCCTGAATGTGCTATAAAGGTGCAAGTTTTTCTTGTGACCTGAATATGTCGCAAACGGAAGGGGGGCAGGTCTTGGGCGAATTAATTTGTTCCCATTTGAGGCCTGTCCCCATTGTAGTTCCGACTACCCTCAAGGCTTGAAGCAACTTCGCGATGCTGTTTCGATCGTGCCGGTTCATTAAGGATTTGTGCCGGCTTATCGCAAATAGCGGAAACTGTCGGTTCGGCATGATGGAACTCCTCAGGAAAAGTTCAAATGTCTGAGCCCGACCTCCACTATATTAGAGTGCTTCTCATCGAAGACGATGAGGACGACCACTTCATGGTTGGCCGTCTGCTGGCCGAAGTATCCTCAACGCAATATAAGCTTACCTGGGTCCAGACCTATGAGGACGGCCTGAAGGAACTCGAGGAGGGAACATACGACGCATGCCTTCTCGATTACCACCTGGGCTCAAAGAGTGGGCTGGAGATTCTCAGCAAGGTGGAGGAATCCCAGGCGACGCCGCCGATAATCGTCCTGACAGGCCATGGAGATTACCTCGTTGATCTGAAAGCGATGAAATACGGTGCGGCGGATTATCTGGTCAAGGACCAGATGAGTGAGCACCTGCTCGAAAGAGCGATCCGTTACTCGATGGATCGAAAGAGGTCAAAAGACGCCCTGCTGGAGTCGGAAAGGCAGCTCAAGCACCTCTCATCCGCGTTGCTGAAAGTGCAGGAAAATGAGCGAAGAATGGTGGCTGCCGAGTTGCATGATAACCTTGGCCAGCTCCTGACGGCCATCAAGTTTAAGATAGAAAGCGTTCTGGTGCGAATGGGCCCCAGCGAAAGCTGCACCCTGGACCTCAACTCTATTATACTGAATATTCAGCTCGCTGTTGAGCAAGTCCGCAACATGTACACGCAACTGACGCCCACACTTCTGGACGACCTCGGTATTTTGGCGACGCTAAGCTGGTTTTGCAGAAAATTTCGAGAAGGCCATCCCGACATCGAGGCGGAACTGGAATTCAAGGTCAGCGAGCAAGAGATATCAGCGGATTTGAGGCTGGTGATTTTTCGAATCGTTCAGGAAGCTCTCAATAATGTGGCGGCCCACAGCAAAGCCAATTGCGCCCGGGTCTCGCTGATCACAGAAAACGGGGATATCAAGCTGGACATCGGGGACAATGGGACCGGGTTCGATGTATCTCATGCGATGTCTCTTACGTGCGAAAATTGCGGGCTGGGACTGATGAGCATGAAAAGAAGGGCGGAACTCTCAGGGGGCTCATTTGAGATTGCGTCCTCTGAGGACGGCGGGACCTTCGTCAGAGTGCGATGGCCGCTTGCAGCCCAATGATTTCCACTGTCGACCGAATCTTGACCGTTCAGATTCGGCTGCTTTCCCGGCCCCTGGATGTGTGAGCTCCGTCCGGGGACACAGGCAAGTCGGGCGGCTGTTCTTTTCCCATCTCATCTGCGGTCTTGAAGACCTCGGCGGTCTTGAACCCAAACCACGCAGAGAATAAGTTCGCTTCTTCAGTAATGTTGATAGCAGCAACTCATGTCCCCATGGGACACTCCAAACCATCAAAAGAACTCCACGCTACGCGAGGGCCTGCCCCGGACTGAATCCGGGGTAGGCCATGCCCGCGATGAACTTTTCGAAACAGACCGATGTCACTCTATTAGTCCCTGCGGAGTAAGGGGCCGGATGGCTCAAAGTGAATTTTCTTAAACTCTTTATGACCGCTTTCTTTTTTCTTCAGGCTGTTTTTGCATGGCTGGTGGTCGATTTGCCCAATGATCTTCCAGCCGGGGCGGAGCAATCGGCGACCGTAAGCCGGCCGGCGACGAATTCGCAGCCCTGCTGGTCGCAGGCCGAACTCAAGGGAAGTGCTGCTGATAAAAGGACGGCTCCTACTCCTGCCGGTTTGAGAAATATTCCTCCATCAAGGACTCGGCCCGGCGAAAATCTTCCGGGGCTTTCGCCTGATATGGCGAATTCGATACGCTCCGTTAAACTGCGTGAAAGCGTCAAACTTATCGCACTGACATTCGATCTTTGTGAAGGGGAAAAAGAGATCAGCGGCTATGATCCTGGCATAGTGAACTATTTGAGGGCCAATAAGATCAAAGCCACCTTTTTTGCCACCGGCAAGTGGATGCGCTCGCACCCGGAAAAGACCCTGCAACTCATGGCTGAGCCTCTATTCGAAATTGGGAATCATGGCTGGAACCATAAGAACTTTCGTAAGCTGGACAAAAGAGAAGCTCAAGACCAGGTGCTCTGGACTCAGGCTCAATATGAGCTGCTCCGGGAGGAGCTGCAGACAAGACCATGTTTTCATGCGACTGGAGAACAAGAGACGAAAATTCCAAGGGTTCCCCGCCTGTTCCGCTTTCCTTTCGGCTCCTGCAACCGTGATACTCTGAAAATGCTTCAGGATTTGGGACTCCCGGCGATTCAATGGAACATAGTTTCAGGCGACCCCGCAAAAGGCCGCTCAGCAGCGGCTATAGCCGAGACTGTGCTACGGGGCGCCAGGCCAGGTTCTATTATCGTATTCCACGCAAACGGCCGTGGACACGGCACTGCGGACTCCCTCCCGATGTTTGCGCCAAGGCTTGGAAAGGCAGGCTTCGATTTCGTGACGGTCAGCGAACTGCTGGCGTCGGGGGTGCCGGTTGCGGTTCCGGAATGCTATGAAATGAGACCCGGGGATAATCTCAGGTATGATTCCCGCTGAGTCGGTCACGGCCCGATCGACCACATTGAGCAATAGAATGTTACAATTTCGCTAATAGATTTTTGCCGGCATAAGTTCATTTGATTCTCCTTCCATTTTTATCCTAAAAAAGTTTACATACAGTGCAAAGATTTTTCACCTTCCGCTTCATAATTTGAACCCGCCGGGCGGGTCCACCCGATTGCGCCCCGGATCGGGTTTGGCGATGGAGTTGCGGGAGTTTCAAAAAGGTCCTGGAGAGTTCCGATGCGTAAGACCTATGTGATCGATACAAATGTTTTGCTCCACAACCCCGACGCCCTTTTTTCGTTTGAAGACAACAACATCGTAATCCCTTTTGCGGTAATCGAAGAAATCGACAACCAAAAAAAAAGACAGGATGAAATAGGCAGAAACGCCCGAGTTGTTTCAAGGGAGCTGGACGCGCTCCGGGAATCGAGCAGGCTCTCGGAGGGCGTTGACCTGCCAAAGGGCGGCCGGCTGACTATCGAACTCAATCATTCAGGCCTGATGGAGTTCCCGCAGGGGCTGGATCCCGAAAAATATGACAACCGAATTCTCGCTGTTGCCTACAATCTGAGCGTTTCCGGAAGCGAACCGGTCACTCTTGTAACAAAAGACCTGAACCTGAGGATTAAAGCCGATGTGCTTGGCATACGGGCAGAGGATTTCTACAATGACAAGGTCGATTACGAGCAGCTCTACACCGGCGTTGGCGAGGTGTATCTGTCAGCGCTGGAACTCGACAGGTTCTACAAGGAAGGCAGGTTCAACTACAACTCGAATAACGCTCTTCCCAATCAGTTCATGCTTCTAAAATCCAGCGAGAATCCTTCCCAGTCGGCGCTTGCGCGTTACTATCAGGGATCGCTCCTTCATCTGAGCTATGGTGAGGCGAGTTGCTGGGGGGTAAGGGCGCTGAACAAGGAACAGAAATTTGCGTTCGAACTTCTCCTTAATGATCAGGTAAAAGTTGTTACTCTGGTTGGGCGGGCGGGAACCGGGAAAACCCTGCTGGCCCTGGCGGTGGGGCTTGAAAAAGTGCTCGAGGAGAACGCATACAGCAGGCTTTTGATAACACGACCGGTCATCCCTATGGGAGATGACATAGGGTTTCTGCCGGGAACAAAGGAAGAGAAACTCCGGCCTTGGATGCAGCCGATCTATGACAATCTCGAATTCCTTTTCAGAAACTGCTCGGAGCCTTTCGATGTGCTTCAGGACCTCATCCGGAAAGGAGTGCTCGATCTGGAGGCGCTCACCTATATCCGGGGCCGTAGCATCCCGCGGCAGTTCATAATTTGCGATGAAGCCCAGAATCTGTCCCCCCATATGATAAAGACGCTCATTACCCGAGTGGGAGAAGATACAAAAATAGTCCTCACGGGTGACCCGGAGCAAATCGATCATCCCTATCTCGACGCCAGCAGCAATGGATTGACCTACCTCGTTGAAAGGATCAAGAACGAAAATATATCCGGTCACGTGGTTCTAACCAAAGGGGAACGTTCCAAAGTGGCCGAATTGGGCGGGAAACTATTGTAAACGGCTCGCAGGTCTTAGAGCAAAGCGGCGGCAAGGAGCAAAAACCAAAGAGTGTTTTTGGCTCCTTGCCGCGCTTATCCCGCTTCCAGCTTCCGGTTTCTTGTCTGAGACCGGCGACCCCAACCCGCGAGCCGGCCTCGCCATGCTTGACCCGCGCCTACCTGTGGTCGACTACGAATGTTTCGGAATAAATGTTATCGAATGAAATTTCTCTGGCCAGTCCGGCAATACTAGTCGGGTCTGCCCCCGTTGCCCTTTCGAAGCCCCGCAGTGCAGACTCGTTATCGGCCAGCTTTTCAGCTCCCCCCGATGAGGCCAGGTATGTTTCTGTGATTCTGTTGAGTTCGGAGAGCATCTGTGCGGCCAGGTCCTGCTTCCTGGACTCTTCGGAA
>Ga0074045_10002525_pt1 | contig 16927 bp, 14 predicted proteins | sample BogForMeECP23OM2_FD_94442 | JGI IMG/M metagenome (GOLD analysis project Ga0074045, IMG submission 94442) | Bog forest soil microbial communities from Calvert Island, British Columbia, Canada - Bog Forest MetaG ECP23OM2 | ecosystem: Environmental > Terrestrial > Soil > Wetlands ...
CCGATAAGTGCCTTAATTAGAAGCGGGCATGAAATAGGACTTCACGGGATAGACGCCTGGCATAGTGTTCAAAGAGGACGTGAGGAACTGCAGGCGATTGAAAAGATAACGGGTGAAACAAACATCGGGGTTAGGATGCACTGGCTTTATTTCAACGAAGACTCCGCGAAGGCTCTGGAGGAAGCCGGATTTTCTTATGATTCCACTCTTGGCTACAATGAGGCGATTGGGTTCCGCTCTGGCACTACTCAGGTGTTCCGCCTACCTCAATCCTCAAGCTTTTTTGAGCTGCCCTTGAATGTAATGGACACCGCCATGTTCTATCGTAAAAGAATGGGGTTGTCGGAATACGGGGCCCTGCAGTTATGCAAGGAGCTAATTGATCAGGTAAAAACCTATGGAGGTGTGTTCACCATCAACTGGCATACCAGAAGCCTGAGCCCCGAAAGGAACTGGGATGCCTTTTATCTAGAATTGTTAAAAGTCCTGAAGGCTGAGAAAACATGGTTTGCCACAGCAAAGCAGGCCGTCCATTGGTTCAAGATGAGGAGGTCAATTCATTTTGAAGATGTCCAATTTACTCGGGACAAAGTGCGATTGAAACTCACTTCAGATAATGGAGCTGTCTCTCCCCATATCAGACTCAGGATCCACATCCCACTAGGGGATTCCCTTCAAAGTGATACTGATCTTAGTAAGCGATCTTTTATAGACGTTCCATGGTCCGGCGGGTCTCAATTTGAATTTGCTTTCTAAAACGGTAGGTTCTGACTTACCTCACACTAAGAAATGAGAAAAAATATCTGCATGATTGTGTATTCCAATTATTTGACGGATGCCCGTGTCCGTCGTGAAGCTGAGACCCTCGCATCGCTTCCGGACTATAAGGTCTTAGTGCTTGCTCTGAAAGAATCAGGTTCACCCAAAACATACATTAATAAAGGAGTGGAGGTCCGGGAACTGAATGTCCCGAAGTACAGGGGGAAAAGTAACATTAAATACCTGCTCTCTTACATCAAGTTTATGTCAGTGGCTTCTTTCTACTGCAACAGACTGCTAATGAACAATGCTCTCAGTGTGATTCATGTGCATAACATGCCGAATTTCCTTGTATTTTCGGGAATTATCCCTTTTTTGTTTGGAAAGAAAATAATCCTGGATGTTCATGACACTATGATCGAAACATATTCGGCCAAGTTCGCAGGTTCTTCTTACGGTGTGCTAGTCAGATTTCTACGTTTTGAAGAATCCGCCAGTTGTTCTTTTGCGCATCAGATCATTTGTGTAAATGACATGCAAAAGGAAGCATTAGTAAAAAGAGGGGTCCCGGCAAAAAAAATCACTATTTCGATCAATGTACCAGATCCCAATATATTTGACTACAAGGCAAGGATTATAGAAAACACAAGTACTAACAAGGCCTTTAAACTGATTTATCATGGGACAGTGGCGAAGAGATTGGGGATCGATTTGGGCATTCAAGCGGTCGCAAAATTAAATGGCAGTATACCAGGGATCGAATTTAACATCATGGGTGAGGGTGATGATTTGATGGAATTCATGTCATTGAGTAAGGAGTTAGGAATTCATGAATTGATACATTTCAGGAATCGGGCTCCTCTTGAAGAAATGGTTACAGAGATAGAAGGAATGGATTTGGGGGTCGTGTCAAACAGAAGAAATAGCGCTACAGAACTTATGTTGCCTGTTAAGATGCTTGAGTATGTTGCTTTACGGATACCTGTCGTGGCGCCAAGATTGAGAACCATAGAACACTATTTTTCCGATGACATGGTTTTTTATTTTGACCCTGACAGCGTTGATTCATTGGCTGACGCCATTTTTGATGCCTTTACCCATGAAGACAAGAGAAAAAACAAGGCTGAGAATGCCTTGAGGTTTCTTGAGAAATACGGATGGGAAACACACAAGTTGGACCTGATCAACCTTTATGCGAGGTTGTGAACATCAATTAAAAAAATCTGCCGCGCAGGAGGCTGCGTTTAGTTCAGGCAAACAGGCATCGATGAATTGTGATATTAAGATGAATTCACTGGAGGATCTGGCATGATGAACGTTGCACAGATAGGAATAGGTTACTGGGGACCGAACTTATTGAGAAACCTGGTAGCAAACAAGAGATGTACGGTGTCTGCTGCCGTGGATTTATCCGCTGAGCGCCGTGACTATGTGAGAGGGCTTTATCCAGCAACCAGAGTCACAGCTGACGTAGAAGAGGTCTTTCAAGACCCTGACGTTCACGCAGTGGTAATTGCCACACCGGTGGCAACTCACTTTGACCTTGCTGTGAAGGCTCTTCAGGCCGGCAAACACGTATTTGTGGAGAAGCCCATGGCAAGAAGTGTGGCTGAGGTGGAGCAAATGGGTGAACTGGCAGGCAAAAAGAATCTTGTGGCAATGGTGGGACATACGTTTCTTTTTAATGCCGCTGTGCGTTACGTCAAGAAAATGATCGACGAAGGAGAACTCGGCGATATTCGTTACATTTACAGCCAGAGGCTAAATTTAGGGCGTATTCGATCTGACGTTGATGCCCTGTGGAATTTTGCGCCTCACGATGTCAGTATTATCCAATACTGGCTTGGGGACCCGACGCCTCTCTCAGTGGTGAGAAGGGGCATCGATTATATCCAGAAGAACGTCGATGATGTTGTCTTCCTCAATATCATCTATCCAAACAAGGTTATGGCAAATATACACGTGAGCTGGCTCGATCCCCATCGGATTCGCTCCATAGTAGTGGTGGGTTCAAAAAAGATGGTGGTCTATGATGACGTGGCGGACAACAAGATCGCTATTTACGATAAAGGGATAGACCGAAAGGCGGTATTGGGGCAGAATATGGATTTTGATAATCAGCATTTTCAGACTTTTGACCATCGGTCAGGTGATGTGCTTTTACCAAAAATAGACTTTAAAGAACCCCTTAAGGTGGAAATCGACCATTTCATAGATTGCATACAAAATGGCACCGCCTGCATCACGGGCATTGAGCATGCAAAGAAAGTCGTCGCGATCCTGCAAGGAGCAGATAATGCATGATCAGCGAAGGTGCGGTAGGAGCTTGAAGACAAAAAATGACGGTACATTCAGGTGCTTGGTTCTTCGAAGGAAGACCTGAAAATAGCGCGATATCATGAAGGGAAATTATAAAATATATGCCGGAGTTGAACTGGAGAGAGATGTGATGGTAGAGGATTATTGTATCCTTGGCGTTCCGCCGAGGGGGCAAAAAGAAGGCGATCTCAAAACGACAATAGGTACTGGGGCCCATATCCGTTCACACTCTGTCATTTATGCCGGCAACCATATTGGGAGGAATTTTCAAACAGGCAATAAGGTCAATATCAGAGAATTGAACCAGATAGGTGACAACGTGAGTGTCGGCACCTTGTCTGTCATTGAGCACCACGTGCGCATCGGTGATAATGTCAGGATCCACAGTCAGGTATTTATACCTGAGCATTCAATACTTGAGGACGAGGCGTGGTTGGGGCCCAATGTGGTTCTGACCAATTCAAAATATCCTCGTTCTCCGGCAGCAAAGGAACATTTAAAGGGGCCGGTCATCAAAAGAGGCGCAAAAATAGGCGCAAACGCGACGATTCTGCCGGGAATTATTATAGGCGAACATGCCCTAGTGGGAGCTGGTTCCGTGGTCGTTAACGATGTTCCTGACGGTGCCGTCGTCGCTGGCAATCCAGCCAGAGTGATTAAAAACATTTCAGAACTTCCCTACTAGGAGAACTTGGTATGAACATTCCTTTAGTTGATTTAAAGAGCCAGTATGCCACAATAAAAGATGAAATTGATCACGTCATAGCCGATGTCATTTCAAAGTCCGCATTTATCGGAGGACATTATGTGAAATCCTTTGAATCAGGCTTTGCGTCTTACTGCGGGGTAAAATATTGCATTGGTGTTGGGAACGGCACTGACGCACTTTTTATTGCGCTTAAGACCCTAGGCATAGGACCAGGCGATGAGGTGATTACCGCGGCAAATAGCTTTATCGCAACATCAGAGGCAATTACGATGACTGGGGCAAAGGTTGTATTTGTTGACATCGATCCGAGGACTTACAATATAGACACTCAAAAGATCGAAGAGAAGGTCACCTCAAGAACCAGGGCCATCATCCCTGTCCATCTTTATGGACAGCCGGTCGATATGGATCCTCTTTTAACGATTGCTCGAAAATATAGTCTTAAGGTGATTGAAGACGCTGCTCAAGCTCATGGGGCTGAGTACAAGGGACGGCGCATCGGGTCGATCGGCGATATGGCCTGTTTTAGCTTTTATCCGGGGAAAAATTTAGGTGCCTATGGGGATGCAGGGGCAATAGTGACAAATAATGATGAGCTCGCGATTAAGGCGAGAATGTTTGCAAACCATGGTAGGGTCGAAAAGTACGACCACGAGATAGAGGGGATCAATAGCCGTTTGGACGGTTTACAGGCAGCAATTCTAGGGGTTAAATTGAAATACCTTCCACAATGGTCAGAAAAGAGAAGAAAAAATGCCCAATTGTATAACGAATCTCTTAACGAATCTCTTAACGAATCAGATATGATAACCCCTATTGAGATAAATAACGTAACAGCCGTCTATCATCTATACGTTGTAAGAGTGAGGAAAGAACTTCGAAAAAACTTACAGGAGCACCTAAAATCGAAAGGCATTTCAACTGGAATTCATTATCCAATTGCGCTCCCAAATTTAAAGGCCTATTCTTATCTTGATAGAAATGAAAATGATTATTTTGAGTCAACAAAAGCATCTCACGAAATACTATCTCTGCCAATGTACCCGGAGTTAGAAACAGCTCAAATACGGTTCATTGTCGAACAAATTATGGACTTTGCTTTGAAAGAAAAGGTCTATTAGATCGTTTGCAGTTATTTTTCTGATATCCAACTGCCTGACAAAATTAATAATGTCACTAACAATGTTCATTAAAACACGGCAAATATTGCGAAAACGAGTCTTCCTGAAAAGCCATTGTTGCTTGTGGCTCTGTGCTGTCTGATTACGCACTTTTTATCTTTTAGCTTGTCTATGAATCATGGCTAAACCATGTATTCTCAGTTGGGGAGCGTGTGGATGAGATTTGGTCGTGTCCGACATATTAAATTGAACGGGCAGTATAAGATTGAAGATTCCATCGAAGGTGTCAATGTTGATAGATAAGGTGAGATATTTGCCGATAAGCCCATTTGGGGTGGAGATGAAGTTTGTTCATCACGGAAGCGAAAAGGGATTGAACATGTTGCCCTTTATTTTTGCCTCTGTTCGGGAAAAATAGATGTGGTCGCTATACTCTAGAGGAATGGTTTTCGAGTTTTGACAGTTATTCATCCGGGTATCCACATCTCCAGCAACATCACGATCGGTGAAGGAGCCATTATTCCGGCCCGTGTTATCATTGACCATAGATGTACGATAGGCAGGCATGCTTTTCATCAATAATTCCGCCGTCATTTGTGACGCCTCTATTAGTGACGATGGAGTATATATTTGCCATGGGTTTAGCCTTGATAGCAATGTTCATGTCGAACCTTGCAGCTGGCTTTGGATAAAGAGTTGTGTCGCTGAAAATTTAGGTATACGTGCGTGAAGTTGGAGCCCGCTCAGTTGTGACTAGAGCCATTCTGTTAGGTTCCTTGGTGTACGGTAACCTCGGAATGGTTAAAGAAAGATCACCATGTCTTTTCGATGACCCCATGAACTCTGGCATGGGTTTTTTGATCAATGCCGTCCATCATTCAGTATCCTAAGGATCACAATTGCCTATGTAGTAAAGCGAAATGTTTTTGTTACGACCAAGATTATGTAAACAATTTTTGAATATCTTAGCGAAATCGGTTGAAAATAGTTGTCAATGAGAGTGAAGAAAATTCAAAAATTATGTGATGTTGAATATCCGCTACATCTTGAGGCGAATCTTATAAAAGTGACCCACAATAGTTACCTGGCCGTAAATTGTTTGTCAGGTTAAATTGTAACTTTTCATACGGGAATATCTCATCATGACCGGCTCTCTACGATCCAAAACTTTTCGTGCTCTCTCGTGGAGTTTTCTAGAATCGATAGTAGTGCGCAGCGTGCAGTTTGTCATAGGGATAATACTAGCTCGGCTTTTGTTGCCGGAGCAGTTCGGCCTTATCGGCATGTTGACGATTTTTATAGCTGTGGGGCAGTGCTTTCTGGATAGTGGCTTTGGAGCCGCCCTGATTCGGAAACGCGAGGCAACACCCACCGATATCTGTTCGATTTTTTACTTTAACGTCGCGGTGGGGTTAGTTGTTACAAGCCTATTGAGCCTCGCTGCACCTTGGATTGCAACATTCTTTAAGCAGCCGACCCTTATACCCTTGACTCGTGCCCTATCATTAACCATCGTCATTAATTCTTTAGGCCTTATCCAGAACGTCATGCTAAACAAACAAATCAATTTCAAGACCCAGACCAAAATAAGCTTAATTGCCGGGGTGCTATCTGGCACTATAGGGGTCTCCTTGGCTGTAGCCGGCTTCGGGGTATGGAGTTTAGCTATCCAGCAAGTATCCAGTGCGCTTATTCGGAATGGTTGTCTATGGATATTCCGTCCTTGGCGGCCAGCGTTACTCTTTAGCTTCAAGGCCCTGAGGGAAATGTTTAGTTTCGCCTCACGCCTCTTGTGTGTGTGGTTTCTTAGTGTGATTTTTGACAACATCTATCTGGTGGTCATCGGGAAGTTGTATTCGGCTGCTGATCTTGGTTTTTTTACACGCGCCAAGGCCTTGAGAGAGGTCCCCACGCAAACGTTGTGGGAAATGGTTGGGAGGGTCACTTTTCCCGTGTTTGCGACTATTCAGGATGATACTGACCGAGTGAAAAGGGGATTGAAAAAGGCGTTGACAACACTGGCTCTGGTGAATTTTCCAATGATGATAGGACTGGCGGTAACCGCCCGTCCACTAGTGCTGGTACTGTTAACTGAAAAGTGGGCTGAATCCATACCTTATTTTCAGTTGCTTTGCTTGGTGGGGTTGTCGTTTCCTGTGTATGGGATTAATTTAAACGTTGTGCAGGCATTGGGTCGAGCCGACATATATTTCCGTCTGGAGATTGTCAAGAAGGTTCTGATCGGTATTAACATTGCTGTAACCTGGCAATGGGGCATATCCGCAATGATTTGTGGCATGTTTGTTGTGGAGATCATCAGCTATAATTTGAACAGCTATTACACAGGGATTCTGATAGGTTACCCGATGCGGGAGCAGTTGCGTGACTTGTTCCCTTACTTGCTCATGGCTGTGCTGATGGGTATGTCGGTATATGTGGCGGGTTTTTTGCCGTTTCCAAATAATTGGACGATGCTTGTCGTGCAGATTGTCAGTGGAATTATTATATATGGTTTCTTATGCAGGATATTTCGGCTAACCGCATTTATGGAGACGTGGGAGGCTGTTTGCGATAAAATGCCATTTTTAAGAGCTGGAACCGCATAATAAATAACTTCGCATGGAGTGCCATATCCAATTCAGTTTTATCGCTATGGTAGCCTAGACATTTTTTTCTAACACCATATCTCGCTCAAAAAACAGTTTGAGCCGCCATACACATTTGATATCAGAAGGTTACTCAGACAAGAGACAACACCCTATCTTTTAATTTCTCAATCTTCAAAAAAAAAATTTGCATCCATGAGTCATTTCAAACTAGTACAAACCGTCAAGATGAGGTGAAAAACGAATTAGATTTCAAGGTGCAAAGCCTGTGTTATTCCGGGTGCATCTTCGTGCGACGCTTCATCAAGTGATGCTTAAAAAGTTTGAACACAGGGTGGTCTTTACAAAATCCTGGAATGAGTAGCATGAGGGTAATCATTTAGAGCCAGACTTGATACTTGGTAAATCATCTTTAGAAATAGTAAAAGAGGAGGTCTGCAACCATTCGATTTAGTATCATCCCCGACTCGTATCATTTAATCTATGAAACAATTAATACATCTATTATTCTTTCGAGTCAAATTTGCTTTGCATCAGCATGACAAAAACCTCTTTAATACGAAGGATAGGTCTTGGAATCAGCAGGCATTATTCATTGTGTTACTTTTGGGTCCACTTAGAAGGTTCTATGTAGTGAGGATAGTATCATGTCTGATCTAGTTTCTATTTTGATACCTGCTTACAATGCTGAGAAGTGGATAAGGGACACAGTGAAGTCAGCACTCGGCCAGACTTGGTCGAGAAAGGAAATCATAATAGTCAATGACGGATCTTCTGACAATACATTGAATATTGCGAGGGGGTTTGAGTCACCATCAGTGAAGGTGCTAACTCAGGACAACAAGGGCGCGAGCAGCGCAAGAAACAAAGCACTTTCAGCAGCACAGGGAAAGTATATTCAATGGCTTGACGCAGACGACCTATTGGCTCCTGATAAGATTTCGCAACAGCTCAGAAAGAGTGAAGATGGGCGTGACTCAAGGATACTCATCTCCTCAGCTTGGGGCAAATTCTATTATCGTCATTGGAGAGCGAAGTTTGTCCGTAATTCACTATGGCAGAACTTGTCACCTGCGGAGTGGATCTTAAGGAAATTAGACGAGAACGCTTGGATGAGCATCGAATCGTGGCTCGTTAGCAGAAAGTTAACTGAAATGGCCGGACCTTGGGATGAGAGACTGTCAATGGACGATGACGGCGAGTATTTTCGTCGTGTCGTGACATTGAGCGAGCAAATTATCTTTGTAGTCGAAGCGAAATCATACTGCAGAACAGGCAATATTAATAGCATAAGCAGTGACCTAATAATGTCGAACAAAAAGCTGGACTCCCAGTTCGTGTCAATGTGCCAGCACATCGAGTCCTTGCGCAGACTAGAGGACAGTGAGAGAGCACGCGGGGCATGTTTGAAGTATTTACAGAGGTGGCTTATCTATTTCTATCCCGAAAGACAAGACATAGTCGAAAAAATGTCTAAACTTGCTAAAGAGCTCGGAGGTAGCTTGCTATGCCCTGCTCTGAGCTGGAAGTATTCATTAGCAAGTAATTTCTTGGGTTGGGGTGCAGCTAGGAAGGCACAATTTATGCTGCCGAAAGTAAGGGTACAAGCCTGCAAGATATACGACGGGTTGCTTTACAGACTATCCACAAGATAAACGAATCATTCTATATCTACGCATGCCGTGAAATGATCCTGCAGGAAGCAATCATTAACCAGATAGTCTTAGTATCGGACAATTTGATCGCCACGCATTTTTGTATAGTTGAATTGTCGTAGAAAGTGTCAGGAAGTTTCTGCCAATATGGAAAAGTATTCCTATGTCCTGATAACTCCTGCACGTAATGAGGAAGCATATATTGAAGGAACAATCCAGTCCCTTCTTTCACAGACAATCCTGCCGGATAAATGGATAATTGTAAGCGACGGTTCTACCGATAGAACGGACGATATAGTCAGACAATACCTGCAGGAAAATCCATGGATGCAACTGATAAGGATGCCTGAACACAGGGAACGGCAGTTTGCTGCTAAAGTTCAGTGCTTCAACGCGGGATTTGAAAAAGTGAAAAATCTCCAATTTGACATTTTAGGGAATCTGGATGCTGATATTACCTTTGAGAGTGATTACTTTGAATTCCTCCTGGGGAAGTTCGCAGAAGAGGAAAAACTTGGCGTGGTTGGAACCCCTTTTGTGGAAGAATCGGGTGAAATCTACAATTATAGGTTCACAAACATCGAGCATGTGTCCGGGGCATGCCAGTTGTTCAGGCGTCAATGCTTTGAGGATATCGGTGGTTACATTCCTATAAGAGGAGGGGGAATCGATTGGGTTGCCGTGACGACGGCAAGGATGAAGGGATGGAAGACAAGAACTTTTACCGAAAAAGTCTGTTATCATCATCGCAAAATGGGGACTGGTAAAAGTGACGCTCTTTCATTGTGGTTCAGACATGGCTTGGAGGATTATTATCTGGGTGGACATCCTGTATGGGAAGTGTTCAGGTCAATGTATCAGATGACTAACAAACCGTATATTGTGGGAGGGTTACTCTTGTTGTCTGGGTATATCTGGGCCTGTCTTAAAAGGCTAAAGAGGCCAGTCTCTAGGGAGCTGATGCAATTTCACAGGGCAGAACAGATGCGCAGATTATGGGGTATTTTTCGATGATACCTTGTCAAGCCCACCGAACCTTGTTCCTTTGAGAAAGATGTCAATGAGTGGCTTTAAGACTACACTGGAAAACAGCATAAAGAAGGTGGAGATGTGGGTGGAGGACCACGATTACAGGGCTTATGAGCCTTTTGATGGTCTTTCCTCTTACCTGAGATCTTTGACCTTTGGTAACCTGTTCTTGGATCGACTCCTGCTGCAACTCATACGACAGAGTCCAGTTAATCTGCGCCCATTATTTGGCGTGAAGCCACAGGAATCGACTAAAGGGAGGGGATACATGACTTGGGGATACCTGACTATGTTTAGATTGACTGGGGATGAGAGTTACAGACAGAGGGCCGAGAGATGCCTTGAGTGGTTAATACAGAACAAATCACCCAAGTTTAAAAATTATAGTTGGGGAAATCACTTCGACTTTGCCAGTCGATCTGGCAGATATTCAAAACAAGAACCAATTATTGTATGGACAGCCTTAATTGGGCAGGTGCTACTCGATGCTTTTGAAATTCTCGGAAAGAAGAAATACCTCGATATTGCCGTGAGCGCATGTGAATGGATTCTCGAGTTGCCGAGAGAAAAAACGACTTCAGGTACATGTATCAGTTACCTTGCTTTAGATCAAAGCTCAATTCATAACTCCAATATGCTCGGCGCTGCGATACTGGCCAGAACGGTAAAATTCACAGGCAATGTAAAGGCTCAGAGAGTGGCAAAGGAAGCGATGGAATACAGTTGCTCTCGACAGCTGCCCGAAGGAGGATGGTACTACGGTGAAGCATCCAATCATCATTGGATAGACAATTTTCATACAGGATACAACTTGGACAGCCTCAAGTGTTATATCGAAAGTACAGGTGACCGAACATATGAGGAGAATCTCAAAAGGGGCTTTGAATTTTTCAAGAATAACTTTTTTGAGGACAGCGGTAGGCCAAAATATTATCACAATAGGACATATCCTGTAGATAGTCAGTGCGCATCTCAAGCGATAGAGACATTAGCCAATTTTTCAAGCTACGATGCAGCAGCATTGGATCTTGGCTTGCAAGTTGCAAAATGGACCATTGAGCACATGCAGGACAAAGATGGCCATTTTTATTACAGGTTGTACCCGCTGGGAATTAAGTCACGAACGGCGATGTTACACTGGGCTCAGGCAACGACTTACAAGGCTCTGACGCTTTTGCTAGCGAAATTAGAGAATAAGAACTGAACCCCCTAATCATTATCTGACGAAGTTTGTGAATTCATCTTGTGATCACATATCCGTTTGCGTCTGCACTTATGAGAGGCAAAGATTGTTGGCAGAATTATTGAACAAGCTGCAGGATCAAGTCACCAATGGTTTATTTAGTTATTCTGTTGCGGTAGTGGACAATGATCACGATCAGTCTGCAAAAAAAGTGGTGGAATCTTTTAATCAACAGAGTTCGCTCAGTGTAAAATATTACACAGAACCAGAACAGAATATTGCACTTGCAAGAAATAAAGCAGTTGAGACAGCAAAAGGCAATTTTATAGCCTTTATTGATGATGATGAATTCCCCGTCAAAGAGTGGCTTCTCAATCTTTACAAAACATGTATTCAATTCAATGCTGATGGTGTCCTTGGGCCGGTAAAACCTAATTTTGAAAGTGAACCACCCAAATGGATCATAGAAGGCAAGTTACATGAGAGAGCGTCTTTTAAGACTGGAACAAGGATCACAAATAGCCGAGACGCTCGAACTGGCAATGTTCTTCTCTCTAGGAGAATCTTTCGAGATGGTGTGGGACCTTTTGATAGAAAATTTGGTCGAACTGGTGGGGAAGATACTGATTTTTTTAAAAGAATGATGGCGAAAGGCTATATCTTTACTTGGTGTGACGAAGCGTATGTTTACGAAGTAGTGCCACCGCACCGCTTAAAAAGAGTCTATTTCATAAAAAGAGCTCTTTTACGAGGGCAAGTTGAATCAAGACATGTGCCCTTTACCAGTCGCAGTACATTTAAATCGATAATGGCCGTAGTCCTTTACACTTCAGTTTTACCATTTCTTTTTTTAACAAAACACTATTTATTTATGAAGTGTCTGATTAAAGATTGTGATCATATAGGAAAACTTCTCGGACTCTGTGGGTTGAACATTATTAAAGAGAGAGCTACATGACAGTGGACAGACGATTTTGTGATGCTATGCAAATAAGAGCGGACTGTAATAAACTTGCTGAAAGGTTTCACAAACCATTCAAAAAAAGATATTAGATTTTTAGAAAATCAGGACAAGATACGTGTCACAAAGACAAAATACGGCGATTTGTTGGTTTCACAGATCCTTGTAAATTGCTTTAGAGAGGATGATAAATTGCGGAAAAGGCTCGAGAACAAGAGCGGAAGAATGCCTTGCAGAAATCATTTCGTATCGACATGCAATGAATGGAGCAGATAATCAGACGGACTCAAGGCTGGACTGCACAATGCTCTCCTTCAAGAAGTGAAGCCATTGTTCAGGGATGTTGACGCATGGTTAGGGGGCAGACTAAGCTCGACTCAACGGAGGTTATCAAAGAATGAGAAAGATTACGTTAAAGCTCACAAATGGTATCCAGGCGATACTAAAGCTCTGGGGAGCCAGTTTTTTGAAAAAGCTAATTTGGGAATCTGAATTCAAGAGCGGACGATGGAATTATATCGACAATACCACCGAAGACATTATATATCATTACTTGGAGAAATATTCCAAGAATGGCAGTTTTCTGGACCTTGGTTGTGGCGCTGGCAATACCGGCAACGAGATGGATGTCAACAAGTATAAGTATTATACAGGCGTGGACATATCAGAAGTGGCGATACGGAAAGCGATAATAAGATCTACAGAAAATCAGCGGAATGATAAGAATAAGTATCTTCAAGCGGATATAGCAAACTATGTTCCTAGAGAGAAGTACAACATTATACTCTTACGGGAGTCGATCAACTATACTCCTAAAAGCAGAGTCAAGGGTCTGCTTGAAATGTACTCAGCCTACCTCGAAGACAATGGGGTATTTATAGTAAGGATGAGCGACAGGGAGAAATATGGTGCAATTGTGCGAATCATAGAAGAAAGCTTCATTGTGGTCGAGAAGTATCTTGCCGACCACACTAGGGCCATCATCATAGTCTTTAGACCGCTTGAATCGGCTAGACAATAAAGGAAAACGTCTAATATAGCCGATCATAGTCGATCAATGCTTAGAATAAACGCAGACGATTTCGGTCGAAACAGAGAGACTACGGATAGGATTTGGACATGCTTCAATGAAAAAAGAATTACCTCAACCAGTGCAATGATGTTTATGAAAGATTCCGAGCGGGCGGCCAGCAAAGCTCGTGCAGAGGGTATTATGATGGGGCTACACTTGAATTTTACTGAGGAGTTCTCAGGAACGGATGTGGCAGAGGGTCTCATAACGCGCCAACGCAAGATAAGGCGATTCTTGAAAGTAAATAAGTATAGCATGATAATTTATAACCCATTCTTAAGGCGAGACTTTGAATACGTTTTCAACGCTCAGCTTGAGGAATTCTATAGACTGTCCGGCGGTCCTCCAACTCATATAGACGGACATGAACACATGCATTTGTGTATGAATATTCTTTTGGAGGGGTTGATTCCAAGGGGTGTTCAGATACGAAGAAACCATACGTTTGAAAGCGGAGAAAGAGGGGTCTTAAATCGCGCTTATCGGATGATTGTTGACAAATGGCTTTTGAAGAACTATATTTTGACTGACTTCTTTTTTGACCTTTCGCAAAATATGGATATGAGGTGCCTTCAAAGAATATTTAATCTAGCGCAATCATCAGATGTTGAATTAATGGTTCACCCCGGCAGAATCAATGAATTTGAGTATTTGGAGTCAGATGAGTATTGGCAACTCATCAGTTGCTTAGATATGAAGTCCAGCTCTAATCCTAAATAACTGACAACTGTCAAATACAAGCATATCTCCATAGTCACGGACTGATAATGCGGCGAGCGCCCACTCATGCAATCGTATGAGTCTTGACTGCTGTAACTCCATGCTTCTAATCCAGCGACAGTTTTTGCTGTTCTGAAGGCAGCTCAACTATTAATAATAAGCTCTGTTCGTTGAAATGATCAATTCTTAATACTGATCGTAATTGCTTTCTTGATGAGGTCATTTATCGTGCAATCGCTTTGATAGAGATACTGCGGTTTTTTGCTTGTTAGTCAGTGCTTTCACAGGATACTATAGCCGCCTTGATTTAGGACTTGCTTCTGCCGTGGCTTGATTCGCATCGCAAGCTTTGGGTGAGAGCGATTTTGAGCTTTTGAGGAAGTTGCAAGTGCATCTTTTGGATTATCCAGACTATTCGGGAATAAGTAATCAGTGTGATCGCCACCTAATAAGTGCGATGCCCGGTTTGGAATCTCTATAAAGAAGACACGAAGTTGATTTTTAGAAAAAGTTGCTATAGGTTACATTCACTCCGACTTGACTAGCGAAGGAGAAGCATTGATGAACACTGTGTTGTCCACAACGAAATTTAAGAATGAATAATCTTGATGAAATAGAGCGCGCTGGGAAGAAAGGTGAAACTGGGCGAGGGTCAAATGGCAAACTAGATGTGCTAACGATACAGAAATATTTCCAGATTCTCAAATATTCAAATGCGTGTGGCGTCAAACAATATCTAAGTAACTTGAACAGGATACTACTGGAACGAAATAGAATTACAACAATTCAAATGTAATTGGTGAAGAACAGCATAGATTATCGCGATACATATATAAATCAGTGAATGACGCATATAAACTGACATTTTCTTAAATATCATGATCGGAAGATGACGTGCTTGGATTTTTTTTGATAAAATTGAGAAGTTTCAACAGTAGTCATTCTGTATCATTACGTTAAGATGCTTAAGATCGGGGTTCTCTAGATGTTGGTTGATGAGAAGGAAATAACCATAACTGGCAGACTAATTAAGGTTGCGAGGATTAAAGATGAGTGGTATGAAGACATTGAAGACCCAATTTCATTATTGCAAAAAATTCGGGAAAGCCAACTGAAGGCAGATATTTTTACTTTTTGGCAAAGGCTTCCCGATACCGAACCAAAGTATAATTACTATTTTGAATGGGATTATATTGCAGCCACGCATATTAAAAGCTTTGAACATTGGTACAAAGCACAAATTCGCGGTAGTGCTAGAAATATGATCAAGAAAGCTCAAAAAGCTGGGGTTGAGGTTAAGGTAGCTAATTTTGATGACGAATTTTTGAGAGGCATTAAAGACATATTTAATGAAACGCCGATTAGACAAGGCAAGCCTTTTTGGCACTATGGAAAAGACTTTGAGACTGTGAAGCGGGAGTTCTCGATGAATATTTATAGAGAGGATATCATTGGAGCATATTATAACGATGAACTAATCGGATTTATCATGTTAGCACATGCGGGACGATATGCGATGTTGACACAGATTATATCTAAGATTAAGCATCGTGACAAAGCACCAACGAATGTTCTCGTTGCGAAGGCAATTGAGGTATGCGAAAAAAAGAATATCCCTTATCTCGTATACGCATCATGGCCCAGAGGATCCTTAGCTGACTTTAAGCGTTATAATGGTTTTGTCAAAACAGGACTTCCCAGATACTATGTCCCCCTGACACTAAAGGGAACAATAGCTTTGAAACTCCGTCTTCATAATGGTCTTGGTAGCAAACTTCCCGAGAGGCTGCTTTTGCCACTATTGGACTTGAGAAAGAAATGGTATACGAGGAAATACCGGTGTCTGTAACCTTTACAATAATACTTGAAAGAGGTTGAAGGGATATATTTTTCTTAATGACATCATATTGTGTGAGAAAAGACAAATAAAGAAGCGAACCGCCTTGATCTGCTGATCAGCGCATAAATAAAGCGTCATGGTGTTTGGTTTGATTTTATGAAGATAGACATAATGTATTAAACCTGTCCAACCTTAAGGTGCCGTGGGTTAAGCTTTAAGGTGAGAAAACCGATTGGCTCAGAGCCACAATTAAGGAACACAGGTATGCATCAGTATACCACGAAGTATGTAGGGCTAGATGTGCACAAGGAGACGATAGCGGTAGCAATGGCACAGGAAGGGCGAAGCGATTTATTATGGTGAGATACCCAATAATGCTGGTGCGATAAGGAAGTTAGTAAAGAAAGTGGCTTCTAAGGGGGAGAGAGTAGCATTCTGCTATGAGGCTGGTCCGTGCGGTTATGACGCATATCGTCAATTGATCGACCTTGGTCAGAGATGCGACGTGGTGGCCCCTTCACTTATTCCTAAGAAATCAGGGGATCGCGTGAAGATAGACCGTCAGGATGCAAATACACTGACTCGTTTATATCGAGCAGGGGAGTTGACGCCGGTGTAGGTTCCGGACAAAGAACAGGAAGCGATCAGGGATCTCCCCCGTGCCAGTGAAGATATGAAGGCCATGGAAGGGCATGCTAAACAACGGCTTGGAGCATTCCTGTTGCGGCATGGCAAGAGGTCTTCTGAAGGGAGCAAGTGGACGCAAGCGTATTTTAGATGGCTGGAAGGGATAACGTTTGAGATGCCGGCCTAGCAGGTTGTGTTGCAAGAATATGTGGATACGGTTAAACACATGAAGGGACGCGTGGGAGCGTTGGAAGAAGAAATGCGGCAGGCAATGCAGAGGTGGTCGTTGGCTCCGGTGGTAACCGGCCTGATGGCCCTTCGGGGAG
>Ga0074045_10002526_pt1 | contig 16924 bp, 13 predicted proteins | sample BogForMeECP23OM2_FD_94442 | JGI IMG/M metagenome (GOLD analysis project Ga0074045, IMG submission 94442) | Bog forest soil microbial communities from Calvert Island, British Columbia, Canada - Bog Forest MetaG ECP23OM2 | ecosystem: Environmental > Terrestrial > Soil > Wetlands ...
CCGCGCGGCCGTCCTCTGTCACGAGCCCGCCGTGGACGCAGAAGATGAAGCATACCGAGCTGCCCGGCCTGATCACCCTGGTCCCGGGATGCTCAGCCAGGACGTGGCTGGCTTCGACAGGTTCGAACGGGCGGATGAAATCCAGCCGCAGCCCGTCCCGCGTTGAATGCGCATCTCCCGTGCCGTATGGGATCATTCCCGCACCCACAGGATCATTTCTCCTGCCGCCCGGTTGGCCCACGCATAGTACGGAATGAAGAGCAGCTGCCTTTCCTCGACGCCGTCGATGCGGCTCCCGCCCTCATACAGCGCCCCTGCCGGCGGAGACGCGCGTCGCGCTTTTCCGCGTCCCGAAATTGCAACCACGCCGCCCAGAAGGTCGGGCCGATTGACCGACTTCAGCTCAGCGCCCGCAGGCAGGCTCACACTGTAAAGGTCTGCTCCGTTGTCCGCCTGCTCGAGGCAGTACACCAGCGGGCCGCGCTGGATCGCCACCTTTCCATAGTCTGCCCTCACGCGGGGATCAGCGTGGACTCTTTCGACGCTCATATGAAGGGTCAGCTCCAGGGTGTCCCCCTTTTTCCAGGCCCTGCGCACGCGCGCATAGCCGCTTTCAGCAGCGGCGGGAACGGCGGATTCCCCGTTGAAACTGACCGTGGCCTGTCTGCACCAGGACGGTATGCGAAGCGCCAGGGTGAGATCACCCGCGTCGGTCTCCAGAGCGAAGGTGATATTTCCCTCCCACGGATAGCGAGTCCGCTGCCGGAGGATCACGTCCCTTCCGCCCGCCGCAAAGGTGCACACTCCCTCATGGTAAAGATCGACATAGAGGGTATCCCCGTGCAAGTGGTAAAGGTATTCGCCCAGTGATGCCAGTGTGCGCGCGATGTTCGGCGGGCAGCATGCGCACCCGTACCATGGCTGGCGCTTGTACTTCACCCTGCGGTAGGTTCCGTTGGAGTCGCAGACCTCGGGCACTGCTTCCAGGGGATTCACGTAAAAGTAGCTGTGGCCGTCCAGCGCAAGCCCGCTGATGATGCCGTTGTACAGCGCGCGCTCCATGACGTCGGCGTACCGTCCGTGGTCGTGAATCCTGGCCATGCGGGAAGCGAAGAAGAAGAGCCCTATCGCGGCGCAGGTTTCCGCGTACGCCGTGTCATTCGGCAGGTCATAGTCGGTGCTGAAGGATTCCAGGTGCGCGGAGGACCCTATGCCCCCTGTGACGTACATCTTTCGTGACGTGGTGCTCTCCCAGAGCCGGTCGCAGGCGGCCAGCAAGGTCCCATCCCCTTCGAGGACGAGGTCGGCCATGGCCGTGTAGAGGTACATCGCGCGCACGGCATGCCCGACCGCATCGGTCTGTTCCCGCACCGGCATATGCGCCTGGTGGTAGTCCAGCGGCTTGAGCCCGAAGATCGTTTCAAAGTCAGGTGAGGCGGCCTCCGCGTCGAAGAAGCTCGGAACGTGGCCGCGCTCATCGATGAAGTATCGTGCCCGCTCGAGGTACCGTCTTTCTCCGGTGAGCCGGTAGAGCTTGACCAGGGCCAGCTCCACCTCTTCGTGGCCCGGATATCCCCTGATCCTGCCTCTCTCCACGCCGAACTTCGAGTCGATGAGGTCCGCCAGCCGGCGCACGATGTCGAGTATCTTCCTGTTACCGGTGCCGCGATGCATGGCAACTCCGGCTTCGATGAGGTGACCCGCGGAGTACAGTTCGTGGGCTTCCCGCAGGTTCTTCCACCTGCGGCCGGGCGCTTTCACGGTGAAATAGGTATTCACGTAGCCGTCAGGCTGCTGGGCGCGCCCGATCAGGTCGATGGCTTCATCCGCCCAGGCCTGAAGCTGTTCGTTCCCCGGCTGTCCCTGCCCGAGCACGAAGCCGGCCGCCTCCAGCCACTTTGAAAGGTCGCTGTCCTGAAAGACCATGCCTTCGTATGCTCCGTGCGCGAGGCCCGCGGCAATCCTGAAGTTCTCCACGGAATGACTTTTCGGCGCGCCGGGGATCTCATCGTTCATTGCTCTCCATTGATACGGGATGACTTTTTCACGGACGAGTGACTGATACGCGTGCCAGAAGCCCCCGTCGATCCGTGCCTCGACTTCTCCCTTCGTGTCCTGCCTGGTGGTTTCCGCGCTCCTCATCGACACCTCACTTCAGAATATGCGTTTCGAGAACAGCGGCGAGCAAGCCGCCGATTCCAGAGAAAATGTGGACAAAACCGACCTGGCAGCGTTTACCGCCGCCGGGCCCGGTGGTTGGCAGACCAGGCCTTATGTCGGAATTGTTCCCATTTTGTTCGTCCGCCTCATCTTGCAGCCCCACCAGAACGGCTCGTACTTTTGACCGGAGTCACAAGGAGGATGCCTATGGCAAGGAACGCAGTGGAATTTCCTTATGGCGGCCACCGTGATCGTGGTCCTGCCGCCGATAATCGTCTTCTTTGTCGGGCAGCGCTATTTCGTCGAAGGCGTCACGCTCACCGGGATCAAGATGTAGGCGGCTCTCACTTCGACGGGTACAGCCGCAGCACGTTCCAGGAAAGCGGCTCCAGGCGCACGCTGAGAGCATCGCCGTCCATGCGGGCCGCGCCCAGGGCTGTTCGCGGCGCGATCTCGTTCGGCCTTTCCCGCGTATTCGTGGCCTTGGGATCGGGGTGGGTGAGCTCGATGTGCTCTGCGAGCTTCATGCCGGCGAACCCGTGAAGGTCGGCTTCCAGCTCGATCTTCTCGGTCGTTCCCCGGTTCACCGCGAAGATCGCCAGCGTCCCCTTGGACTCGTCCGCCACGGCGGTCGTCTCCAGGTAAGGCACCGTGCCGTATATGTGTGATTCATAGACAGGAGAGTGGACGCGGACGTCCAGCACCGTCCCGCGGCCGTACTTGGACGCATGGAGGAAAGGATAGAAGATCGTCTGTCTCCAGGCCGGCCCCCCATTTGCGGTCATGATCGGCGCGATGACGTTTACCAGCTGGGCCAGGCAGGCGATCTTCACCCTGTCGGCGTTCTTCAGGAGGGTCATCAGAAGACAGCCCACGACCAGCGCATCCTCGAAGGTGTAGACGTCCTCCAGAAGCGGGGGGGCCACGGACCAGGGTTCGACGCGCTTGTCAGCGGCCAGCGAATGAAACCACACGTTCCACTCGTCGAAGGAAAGGTACATCGTCTTTTTGCTGCGCTTCTTCGCCTTTACGTAGTCACAGGTGGCGACGACCGACTTGATGAAGCTGTCCATGCCGACCGAGCTCCCCAGGAAGCTGGGCAGATCTCCGTCGCGGTTGCCGAAATATGAATGCAGGGACAGGTAGTCCACCGACTCATAACAGGATTCCAGGACCGTGGCCTCCCATGCAGGGAAGGTGGGCATCTTCTCGAACGAGCTTCCGCACGCGACAAGCTCCAGGCCGGGATCGAAGAGCTTCAGGGCTTTGGCCACTTCACCGGTCAGACGGCCGTATTCTTCGGCGGTTTTCTGTCCGACCTGCCAGGGCCCGTCCATCTCGTTTCCCAGGCAGAACATCCTGATGCCATACGGCCCCGGCGCGCCGTTGGCCTTCCGCTTGTCGCTCCAGTAGGATCCCCCCGGGTGATTACAGTACTCCACAAGATTGCGCGCCGCATCGATTCCGCGCGTGCCCAGGTTGAGCGCCATCATGGGCTCCGCGCCGGCCGCGCGGGACCAACGGACGAACTCATCCAGGCCGAAGATGTTCGGTTCCACCGAGCGCCAGGCAAGATCGAGCCGGCGCGGGCGGGCGGCAGCCGGACCGATGGAGTCCTCCCAATCGAAGCTCGAAACGAAGTTGCCGCCGGGGTAGCGAACCACCGGCACGTCGAGCTCCCGGACCAGGCGCAGCACGTCCTTCCGCAGACCATGCTCGTCCGCTTCCGGATGTCCCGGTTCGTAGATGCCCCCATAGATCGCGCGTCCCAGGTGCTCGATGAAAGACCCGAACAGCCGGTCCTCCGACTTTCCCACCTGGTATTCCCTGTCCACATGCAGTCTGGCTTTCATTGGTTCCTCGCGTTTATTTTATTCCGGATGTGATGGCAACGCCCTGCGCTACTCGCCGCTGGAAGACAACATACAAGACGACTGTCGGGATGGCGGCGAGGACGGCGGTGGCCATGTCCCTGCCGAAATGCACGCCGTAGGAAGACTGTGTCTGTGTAATGCCCACGGGAATCGTCATCATGGGAGTGGTGTTTTCGATGATATAAGGCCAGAAGAAGTTGTTCCATGTCCAGATGGAGAGGATGATGGCAAGGGCCCAGGTGATGGCAAGATTCAACGGCACGAATATCCTGAACAGGACGCGGAACTCCCCCGCGCCGTCCATCTTCGCGGCGTCACTCATCTCCAGGGGCATCTGGTCGAAGAACTGCTTGTAGATCACGACCGCGATCGGATTGACGAGCTGCGGCAGGATGATTCCCCAATACGTATTGGACATCTTGAGCTTGACCATGAGCATGTAGAGGGGAATGACGTTTGTGGCATAGGGGATCATGAAACCGGCCAAAATGAAGATGTACAGCGCCTTCTTCCCCCTGAACCTGACCTGTGACAGCGCATAGGCGCCCATCAGCGACAGCAGCAGGACGAAGATGACGACTGCCAGCGTCGTGACCACGCTGTTGAAGTACCAGCGGATGATCTGCGAATGATTGATGATGAAGTCGAACTCCTCCAGCGTGGGCGGCCGGGGAATGAACGAAGGCGGCCTCATGACGGTATTAGGCTCCGCCATGAGGGACGTATTGATCGCCCAATACAGGGGGAAGATCCACACACAACCGAGCAGGATGGTCAGCGCACGGGAGACCCATGCAAGGGGTGACGAGGTGAGCGTCTTCATCACAAGGCCCTCACTCTCAGGACGCGGATCTGCACGATGGACGTGACAAGGATGATCAGGAAGAGCGCCATGGAGATCGTGGCTCCATAGCCGCCGTGCTGTTGATTGAATGCCTGCTGGTACATGTACAGGAGGACCACCCGGGTCCGATTGAACGGTCCTCCGAACGTGAGAAGGTAGACCTGGTTGAATATCTGCCACTGGGCAATGAGCTGGAGCACGAGCACGAGCGAGGTGACCGGCCAGAGCAGGGGCCATGTGATGAACCGAAAGAGCTTGAAACCTCCTCTTGCGCCGTCCAGGGAGGCCGCTTCATAGTATTCCCGCGGGATGGCGGTGAGACCGGCAACGAACATGAGGACATTGAACCCGACGGTCCACCAGACTGTCACAAAGGCCGTTGCGGGCATTGCAGGAACAGCGGTCCGGAACCAGCTCACGTTCAGGGTGAAGATGTAGTTGATGATGCCGTAATTCTTTTCCAGCACCCACAGCCATATCTGCGTCACGACGCTGACCGGCAACACGTAGGAGAGAAAAAACAGGGCCTGCGCCAGGCCGCGGAAGCGTTTCATCCTTACGACCAGGAAGGCAAAGAGCAGGCCGATCAACGTATTGGGCACAACTGTCAGGAGGACGAAGTAGACCGTATGCCACAGCGCCAGCCAGAAATCCTTGTCCCGGACAATGCGCGCGTAGTTGCGTGCCCCGATCCAGCCCCCGACGCCCGCGATGTCGGCATCGGTGAAGCTCAGCATGATGACGCGCACGGTGGGATAGACAATGAAGGCGAGGAAAAGCACGAGGAATGGAGCGAGGAGGGGAATAGCGACCGCCGGATTGCCCGTGCGGAGCTTTCGTGACCGCCTCGTGTCCGCGGGGACATCCGTGATCTCGACTGCGTGGCTCATTGTGGCCTGCCTTGCGAAGACTTTGCGGAGCAGATGGGGGTCACGCCGACTCGACGGACCCCCACAGGGAAAACACCCGCTTTACATGGAAAGCTTCGTGACCTCGTTCTTGAACTGGCTGACCGCATCATCGATGGAGATCTGGCCGGTGAGCGCGGGGGTCATGAAGTTCGTGAATGCCGTGTAGATCGTGCCGCCGACGCCGAAAACCGGTGTATTGGGCTCGAATGAAACGATCTTTGCCGCATCTACGCTGTACTGGTTGTTCGGCGACATGGCCGCCAGCTCCTTGCCGTTCAACACGGGCAGGTACGCGGGAAGGTGACCGCCGCCGGCCCAAACATCCGCGTGCTTTTCGACGTACGCAATGAATGTGAGCACTCCTTTCAGCTTTTCCGCCGAGAGGGGATTCTTCATGTTGTTCGGGATGGCCAGCTCATGGGAGTCTGCGAACGACGCGCCCTTGTCGAAGAGCTTCGGAAATGCCATGACCCCGTAGTCGAACCCGAGCTTGCCGTTCTTGGCCAGGTCCACCATGGTGGGAACTTCCCAGTTGCCGTTGATCATGAACGCGGCCTTGCCGGACGTGAACAGGGCAACCGCGGCACCGTAGTCAGTGTCCGTATTGATCAGGCCCTGGGAAGCCCAGTCATGGAATGTCTGCAGGGCTTTCTTACCCGTGGTGTCCATGGCGCTGAGATCGAGCTTTCCGTTCTTCACCAGGGTCCCGCCCATCTGGGAGAACAGGGTGTACCAGAGACGCCAGGGACCGCCCGTGTCGTTTCCGGAGGACGTGGTGATCGGAAGGGCTCCAGTGGCGTCCTTGATCTTCTTCAGAGTCGCGGTAAACGTGTCAATTCCCGCCGTACCGTTGGGCTTCCCATTCATGCCGAGCACTCCAGCCTTTGTCAGGAGGTCCTTGTTGTAGTAGATCACGACCGTATGCGTATCCAGCGGCACGCCGTAGAGGACGCCGTCCTTTCCATAAGCCTTGCTGTCAGCTTGCGAGTACGCAACGAGCGTCGGGTTGAAGTCTTTGTACGAAAGACCGACAGACTTCAACTCGGCGTCGCTGATGGGGCGCAGGTCTCCCATCTTGATGCCGGTGGGGAAGTGCGAAAGGTGATACGTCATGACGTCGGCGGTCTCCCCTGCAACCACACCGGTGTGGACCCGGGTATAGAACTCCACCCCCCAGGGAAGGGTCGTGCTCGTCACTTGGTACGCGCTCTGGCTTGCGTTGAAATCATTAACGAGCTGGGTCCACTTCACGCCGTCACCGCCTCCGAGAAAGTCCCATGACACAATGGGCAGCGGCGCGGCAGAAAGCACAGCCGGCCCGGCGAGCACCAGGCAAAGAATCAGAACTTTGCTATGCGGTTTTCTCATTTCCTCCTCCTTGATGAGGACAAATGTCAGCACACCGGGGCGCACTTCCAAGGTGCCCGACGCGTAGAAAAGGTGGATAAATCCGACATCCCGGCTATAGTATGACTCATGCGCGGATCACGATATCGGCGTACGATGCGCTTCTTCACCGGCGTGATGGTGCGGGAGATCTGGTGGGAGCTCGTGCTGCCGAAGGCGGGCCTGGGCAGGCTGTCGCGTCGGACGCGTTCCGCCCGGATGCAGCGAATTGCCATGGAGTTCCGCGCGCTCGCCCTTCGCATGGGGGGCGTGCTCATCAAGGTCGGCCAGTTTCTCTCTTCCCGTCTGGACGTGCTGCCGAGGGAAATCACGGCTGAGCTCGCCGGGCTGCAGGACGAAGTGGGCGCGGAGAGCTTCGAGGCCATCCGTACGGTTGTCGAAGCGGAGTTTGGAATGCCTCTTGCGCGCAAGTTCCTGGACTTCGAGCCGGTGCCCGTGGCCTCCGCGTCCATAGGCCAGGTGCACAAGGCGCGTCTTGCAGGGGAAGCGCCGGGCACGGGTTTTCCTTCCCATGTGGTGGTGAAGGTCCAGCGGCCGCACATCCAGGAGATCGTCGAGGCGGACCTCGCTGCCATCCGCGCGGCCGGACGCTGGCTCCAGCGCCTCAAGTCCATCCGCAGGCACGCGAACGTCACTGCATTAATAGAAGAGTTCAGCCGCTCTTTCTACGAGGAGGTCGACTACCTGCACGAGGGAAAGAACGCGGAGAGATTCGCCCGGAACTTCGAGGAGCTCTCCAACGTGGTGGTGCCCTCCGTTGTTTGGAGCCACACGACGCGGCGCGTCCTCACTCTCCAGGACGTCGGGGCGATCAAGATCACCGACTACGGGGCAATCGAGGCCGCCGGCATCAGCAGGGCGGAGGTTGCCGATACGCTTTTCGACGTCTATCTCAAGCAGGTATTCGAGGACGGGTTCTTTCACGCGGACCCGCACCCGGGGAATCTTTTCGTTCTTCCGGTCCCGCCGCGGGGCTGGAAGCTCGTCTTCGTCGATTTCGGCATGACAGGCACTCTTTCCGCGGAATCATTCAATGGCCTGCGGGAAGCCCTGCTGGCCGTGGGCACCCGGGACGCCGTACGGCTGGTCCGCGCATTTCAGTCCCTGCAGGTCCTTCTGCCGGAAGCGGATCTGGACCTGCTCGAACGCGCGTGCAAGAAAGCCTTTGACACGCTCTGGGGCAAGTCCATGCGTGAAATCATGCGCATGAGCAACGAGGAGGTGAGGGTCTTCGTCGACGAGTTCGGCGAGCTTCTCTACAAGATGCCCTTCCAGGTACCGGAGAATCTCATTCTCCTGGGCAGGTGCGTGAGCATCCTTTCCGGCATGGCAACGGGCATGGACCCGGACTTCAGCGTCTGGAAGGGAATGGCTCCTTACGTGCAGAAGCTGATGGAAAAAGACGGGCAGACCGGGGCGCGGCTCGCCATGAAGGAGATCAGCACCATGGCCCGTCTCCTCCTCGGGCTCCCACGGAAGGTGGACGATCTCACCACCCGGATGGAGCAGGGGAGAATGGAAGTGCGCATGCCGGAGTTGAAGCAACACGTGACCCGGCTGGAGCACGGCGTCAGAAAGCTCGCCGGCTCGGTCATATTCGCCGCAGGGCTGCTGGCGGGCACTCAGTTGTTTCTGGGAGGTCATGTCGAGCTTGCGGCGGGGCTCGGAGCGGCGGAGCTGCTTCTCCTGAGCTGGATCCTGTTCGGCAGGTAGAACCGCGGCCGCGAATGCCGCCAGGAGCGGCCGCGAATGCCGCCCTTCCGCGGTACCCCGCGGAGTGGAGCGACCGATCTACTCGGAGGGCTTTTTTTCCGTCCGCTCGATGGCGGCATCCAGGAGGCTTCTCATGGCCAGAAGCATCTCCTTCCTTGCAGCCCTGCGGTGCTCAATGAACCCTTTGGGAATCAGGTCCTGAAGGCTCAACCTGAAGGACGTACGCGCCGCCTTGACGTGGTCGCGCGCTTCCTTCAAACGGGGACTGGCCTCTTCGGCATGGTGCGTCTTTTCCGGCATGACCCACCTCCAGCTCCAAAAGTAGGTGCTTTGATCAGGGCAGGTCAAGTGCCTCGGTTCCGCCTCGCTTGCTTACCTGTCCAGAACCTCACGGACTTTCCCCAGCAGGGTAGCTGCATCGAAGGGTTTCTGGAGCAGGGCGACCTCCGCATCGAGTATCCCGCGGTGGACGATCGAGCTTTCCGCATATCCAGACATGTAGAGAATCCGGGCGGTCGGGCAGATCTGCTTCACCCTCCGGCTCAGGTCCGGCCCGCTCATCTGCGGCATGATGACGTCGGAGAGCAGGAGCTGGATGCTGCATCGGGAGGCTGTGAGGGCCGCGAGAGCCTCCGCGCCGCTTGCCGCCTCTATCACGCGGTATCCATACCTTTCCAGAATGGCCCGGGTGAACCGCCGAACCGCCTCTTCGTCCTCGGCCAGCAGGATGGTTTCACTGCCCCCCATGGGCATCCGCGCCTCGACGTCTTCCAGCCCTGCGGAAAGCATCTCGTGGACACGGGGGAAGAACATCGTGAAGGTGCTGCCGGCCCCGACCGCGCTCTCACAGTACACGTAGCCGCCGCTCTGCTTGACAATGCCATAGACCATGGCAAGACCCAGGCCGGTGCCTTTGCCCACCTCTTTCGTGGTGAAGAAGGGCTCGAAGATGCGGGAGAGCGTCTCCGCGCTCATGCCTACTCCCGAGTCCCGGACCGCGAGCATCACGTACTCACCCGGAAGCAGCTCGGGATGTTCGCGTGACTGGGAGTCGCCGAGGGATCGGTTGTCCGTCTCGATGGTGAGCTTGCCTCCCGCAGGCATGGCGTCACGGGCATTTGCTGCAAGGTTGATGATCACCTGCTCGATCTGGCCCCTGTCTGCCTTCACATTGCCGGTATGCGGCCGCAGGGCGGTCACCAGCTCGATGTCCTCTCCAATGACCCGGCGGAGCATGGTCTCCATGCCCGCCACGATCTCATTCAGCTCCATGATCCGCGGCTGCAGCACCTGCTTCCTGCTGAAGGCAAGGAGCTGCGCGGTCAGGTCCGCCGCCCGCTCCGCCGCCTTCCTGATCTGCCCGATGTCGGGTTTCATCGGGTGGGAGCTTTTCAGCCCTTCGTCGATGAGACCCGCGTAGCCGCTGATGACGGTGAGAAGGTTGTTGAAGTCATGCGCGATGCCGCCGGCCAGCCGCCCCACGGCTTCCATCTTCTGCGCCTGGGCAAGCCGGTCTTCGATCCGCTGGAGCGCTTCTTCGGTCTTTCGGGCCTCGGTGATGTCATGCAGGGTGCCGAATGTTCCGGCAAACGCCCCGTTCTCATCGTAATGCGGGGTCGCCGTCACCTGGATCAGGCGGTTCCCGCCGTCCGGACGGGAGATCTCGATCTCGTACGTGGTGCTCTCCCCGTGGCGCCGTCTGCCGGACTCGGAGCGGATGCGGGCAAACTCCTTTTCACTGAGGAACTCCCTGAGGTTTCTCCCGGCAAGCCCCCCCCGCGGCACGCCGAATATGGATTCCGCCGCAGGATTGGCAAGCAGCACTCCTTCTTCCGGATCCACAATGGTGATCCCTTCCCCCAGGGTCTCCACGAGCTGGCGGTAGCGCTCCTCACTCGCTCGGGCCGCCGTGTACAGCCGTGCCTTGGAGATCGCGATGCTTACGTGCTCTCCGAGCGCCGTCATCAAGCGGAGATCGGCCTCGCCCATCCTGACCCCGCCCGTGCTTTCCAGGTTGAGCGTGCCTACGACTCTTGCCTGGTCGAGGAGAGGGATGCATACCTCGGAGACAATTCCCTCGATTGCCCCGATGAAATCAGGGTCCGTGCGCACGTCTTCCACAAGGGCCGCCTCCCCCGTTCGGGCAACCCGGCCCATTATGCCGCGTGTGACGGGTATTTCCTCGATGACGTGCGCATACCCGACCTGATGCTGGCACTTCAGCACATCCCCTTGCAGGAGATAGATGCTCACCTGGGTGTATCCGAACGCAGCGGCCGTGCCCTCCACGACCGCGCGAAACACGACGGGCAGCTCCAACTCCCCGGCAAGCGCGGTGCGCACGCGGTCAAGGAGCTCTATCTCCTGCGCCTGCCGGCGGGCGGCCGCAAAGAGCTCCTGGTAGTGCTTTTCGCTTTCACGCAGCGCCGTCTCGGCCATTTTATGCGCCGTGATGTCCCTGTGGATCACGAGTGCGGACTCAATGAAGCCGTCTTCACCGTACTCGGGGACACCCCGGGCAAGATAGTGTTTCATTCCTTCCGGCCCCGGGACGGCCATCTCGAAGATCTGCTCTTCTCCGGTCTCGAACACGCGCCGGATCGTGGCTTCCGAGCTGGCCACCATGATGGCCGGCAGCCCGAGCTCACTATGCGTGGCCCCGAGGAACGCCCCGGTGCGGGCGCCCAGCGCCTTTACGGCGGCAGGATTGGCATACAGGGTGCGGCACTCATGGTCGAATCGTGTGATCAGGTCAGGAGAGTTTTCAACGAGCGTCCTGAAGTGGCGCTCGCGAAGACCGACGGTTTTGCCCGCGTCCTGCCCGCCGGCCGGTGTTTTCATGCCTTCTCCTGACAAGTATACTACTCCCAGTCAATGTCTCTACACCAGCTGAATGGAGGTGCTTCATGAGGTGGGTCTTTCTCATCGTCGGAATACTGTTCGTCCTGCTCGGAGCAGTCTGGGTGCTCCAGGGAACCAACGTCCTGACTGGGAGTTCGGTCATGTCGGGGCAGTCCCTATGGACCGTCATTGGAGCAATCCTCGCTGCGGTGGGGGTCGTTCTCGTCGTGCTGGGCGCCACGCGGCGGGGAACAAAAAGCGCCTGAGCCGGCCCGCCGTCGCGGGACGCGCCGCTGCACCGCATCATGGACTTCTCCTCCACAGGACTGCCCCTCGTTCCCTTTCTGCCCCGGATATCCGAATCCCTCGAGCGCCGGCGCGTGCTCGCCCTGACTGCAGAGCCCGGCGCAGGAAAGTCCACGCTTGTTCCCCCCTACCTCCTGGAGGCGCCGTGGCTGGCCGATCGATCCATCATCATGCTCGAGCCGAGGCGCCTGGCGGCAGTCGCCGTGGCTGCCAGGATCGCCGATCTCCTGGGCGAACCGCTGGGACGACGCGCAGGATACACGGTGCGCACGGCCTCCCGAGTGAGCAGGGATACGCGCATTCTGGTGGTGACCGAGGCGCTGCTCACCCGCAAAATACAGGAGGATCCGCTGCTGACCGGCGTGGGCCTGGTGATTCTCGACGAGTTTCACGAGCGCTCGATCCATGCCGACCTCGCGCTTGCCTTGGCCCTGGAGGTGCGCCGCGCGCGTGAGGACCTCGCGCTCCTGGTCATGTCCGCCACCCTGGACACGGAAGCCGTGGCTGCCCTGCTGGGAGGCCCGGGCACCGGCCCCGCGCCGTCCCTTCATTGTCCCGGCTTGGCTCACCCCGTGGAAACGCGCTACTGGGCGCTGGGACAGGGGGGACGCTGGGAGGAGGGCTTTGCCGACGGGACGGCGCGGCTGTTCAGTGAAACAAAGGGCGATCTGCTTGGCTTCCTGCCAGGGGCAGGAGAGATCCGCCGTGTGGGGGCCCGGCTGGGAGGCTTGCTCGCCGGCCGGGCGGAAGTCCTGCCCCTGCATGGGACCATGCGTCTTGAAGAGCAACAGAGGGTGATCGGGCATTCGACTGCGGGAGCGGGGGGCCGCGCCGACCCGGCGCCGCGAAGGGTGATCTTGGCTACTTCCCTGGCGGAGACCAGCCTGACCGTGCCGGGAATACGGACCGTGGCAGACGCAGGCTGGGCCCGGCTCACCCGTTTTCACCAGGCAACAGGCCTGGACAGGCTGGTCACGGAGCGCGTGAGCGCCTCCTCGGCTGATCAGCGGCGCGGCAGGGCGGGCAGGTTGGGCCCCGGGCTCTGCGTGCGGTTCTGGGCGGAATCGGAGCACCTCCCCCCGCGGCCTGATGCCGAGATCCTCCGCTCCGATCTCTCAGGGCTCGTGCTGGAGTGCGCCCTCTGGGGCGCGAGGAAAAGCGAGGATCTCCACTGGCTCGATCCTCCGCCCGCTGCGTCGTGGAGCCAGGCCTGGGAAATTCTCCGCATGCTCGATCTGCTGGAGGACAGCGGGCCGACGGACCTGGGCCGATCCGTGGCGCGGCTCGGGCTGGCGCCCCGGCTCGGGGTCCTTGTCATACGTGGGGCTCATCGAGACATGCGCGTACTCGCGGCCGCCTGCGCCGCGATCCTCGAGGAAAGAGACGGGTCCGATGCCGGCGGAGACCCGGACTTCAGGGTGCGGCTGGAGATGATACGGACCGGAAGGGGAGGTGCTGACTCCTGGCGGAGGGCAGTCGGCCTGGAAATGGAGCGGATCCTCCGCAGGTCATCGGGCGGCGCGGGTAATGATTCAGGCTGGACCGAAGAGCAGGAAGACCGTGTGGGCAACCTGCTGGGCTACGCGTTCCCGGACAGGATCGCCAGGAGGGAGCCTGATGGTTCCTATCGGCTTGTCACGGGACGTGTCGCCCGGTTTCCCGGATCGGGCCGCGGCCCCGGCGTGCGAGTCTCGAGCCGCGCCGCCGGGCGCTGGATCACCGCGCCGGATGCGGATGCGGGGGAGACCTCGGGGATAATCAGGCTTGCCGCACCCATGGACCAGGAGGAGGCGGACCGGATCCTCGCGCTTGCCGCGGAAGAATCCCTGGAGATCCGCTGGGAAGGACTCGTACCCAGGGGAATCCTTGTCAGACGGGCGGGAAGGCTCTCCCTAAGCGAGCGGCCGGCCCGGCCGGATGCGGAGGAGATCTCTCTGTCATTCCGTGCGCACCTGCAGCGGCAGGGAATCGGAGCTCTTCCGTGGAGCGCGCGGGCCCGCAGCCTCCTGGCCCGCATGCGCTTCTACGCGCGCAGACGGCCCGAGCGCGGCCTGGGAGACCTGTCGGACCAGGGGCTGGCAGCCCGGCCAGGGGAGTGGGTGGAGCCGTATCTGAAGCTCACGGGCGGGCAGGTGATCACGGCAGGGACGCTTACTGCTGCTCTCGAAGCGATGCTCGGAGAGGATCTGGGGCATTTCGAGGCCGAGGTGCCCGAGTCCGTTACGCTTCCCACAGGTGGACGGCGCGCGATCGACTACGAGGGGACCGAGCCCGCGGTGGAAGCGCGCATTCAGGAAGTCTTCGGCCTTGCCGAGAGCCCGCGCGTGTGCGGCGTGCCGCTGGCTTTCAGGCTGCTCTCCCCGGCACGAAGGCCTCTGCAGATTACGAGCGATCTTGCGAGCTTCTGGCGCACGACCTATGCCGAGATCAGGAAGGAAATGCGGGGCCGCTATCCGAAGCACTACTGGCCTGAGAACCCGCTCAATGCAGAGCCGATTTCAGGCGTGCGGCCCCGAAAGTGAAATGAGAAGGTTGTGGCGCGGAGGCGCCTCAGCGCGTGCGGGGCTTCTTCTTCCCGGCGGAGGCCGTCTTTTTCTTCGCAGCCGGCACCCTCCTCTTTGCCGCTGATGTCTTCTTCTTTGATAGGGGCGTTTTCTTTGCCGCCTGGAGCCTGGCCACCTGCTTTTCCAGGGACGCAGCGTACCCCTCCAGGTAGCTCAGAATGTGGAAGATGTCTTCCATTGACTCCTCGTAGAGCTCCCTGGCCTTTGCCGGATTTGATTTCGCAAGCACTCTCAGGTCATAGAAGGCGATGGTCGTTCCGTCTTCCCCGGCAACGATGTCTACCATCCGCTTTTTCTGCTTGAAAATGGAGGCAGCGCCGAACGTCGAGCCTGTCTTGTACGCAAGATCCGGCAGCTTCTCGTTCAAAGCCACACCGTGGATCACTTCGCAGACCGTTGTAGCGCTCTCCCCGTGACGTATGATGACGTCCCCGCGCCGGTAGGTCCGGGTCGGGACCGAAGGCCCCTGGTGTGCCTGCTGCCCGAAAGCGGGAGGTGTTGACTGCGGCGCGTACGGCGCCGTTCCGATCCGGTCGTAGCGGGCGTCGACCTTGTACACTTCGGGGTTCACGAGCTGGTGCTTTCTGCCGTACAGCGCGTCGTGCTTGATGAATCCCATGTTTCGGGCGATCTTCATGGCCTCCGAATCCACGTCCGCTTCGGTGGCGCCCATGATGTTTTCCTTCACTGAGAAGTCGGAGTTGAACGGGCACCCCGGTTCCCTGCAGCGAACCTTGAAAACCGCGTCCTTGAGCCTGAACGACATGACCTCGCTCCTTTCCCCCTCCGCCGTCCTCAATTATATGTATCCGGCATCTGGTTTCCACGTATTCTGCCAGGCTCACTTCCGCGGAGGCCGCGCCACGCGCGGAAGGACCATGCTCCCTGTGCCGACCAGGCGCGAGAATCGCCCACCCGCACCCCTGCCGCCCAGGAGCATTCCATAGTGCATGGGGATTGCGAGGCCTGCTTTCAATAGAAGGACGGCGTCCGCCGCAGCTCTCAGGCTCATGGTGAACATGCCTCCGATGGGCAGGAGCGCGATGTCCGGCTTCAGGTCACGCATCTCCGGGACCATGTCGGTGTCCCCTGCGTGGTAGAGCTTCACCCCCTCCACTTCGACCATGTAGCCGAGCCAGTTCCCGGACTGGGGATGAAATCTCTTTCGCAGGTTGTACGCGCGTATGCCCTTGACACGCGCCGCGCCGTAGCTGACGGTCTGTCCGGCGGAAAGGCTCTCCTGCCCGGCCTCCGCGCAGGAGCTCGGCAGGACGATCACCGTACCCGTTTTGCTCAATCCTGCGATTGCCTTGCGGTCAAAATGATCGCCGTGCGGATGGGTGACCAGGATCAGGTCCGCAGGGCCCGCCGACGCAGGAACCCGGAACGGATCGACGAATATGACCCGGCCGGAGTCCGTTCCGATCCGAAACGCGGACTGGCCGAACCACTGCAGCCGCCGCGACGCCCACTCTTTCAGCCACTCGACCGATCTTTCCATCTGTCATCCTCCTTCGCCGATGTTCGCCCCGCCTTCTGCCGTTGTCAACGTGGCTGTTGACGCACTTGACAGCATTGTGCGATAACTGCCGAACGGCGATGGACACAGACCGCGCAAGTGCCAGTCCTGAAGACCCACGAATCCGAATGCAGAAGGAAGGGCTGTACGACCCCTCCTTCGAGCACTCGAGCTGCGGGGTGGGGTTCGTGGTCAACGTGGACGGCCGCCGCACCCACCAGATCGTTTCCCAGGGCATTACGATACTGAAAAACCTCGTGCACCGCGGCGCTGTGGGCGGAGACTCGCGCACGGGCGATGGCGCGGGCATGATGACGCAGATGCCGCACCGGTTCTTCACCCGGGAGGCAGCGCGTCTCGGCTTCACCCTTCCTGCTGCAGACTCCTACGGCGCGGCCATGCTCTTCCTGCCCACAGAGGAGAAGAAGCGCAAAGCGGCGCACGCGCTGGTGCAGCGTGTCATTGCCGTGGAAGGCGGCACGCTGCTCGGCTGGCGGGACGTGCCCGTCAACCCCGAGCTGCTGGGAGAGCTGGCCGCCGGCACCATGCCGCACATCTCCCAGGCATTTGTCACATTCGGAAGCCTGGCCGGTGATGCGCTGGAGCGCAGGCTTTATGTCACCCGCAAGGTCATCGAGTCCGCGGCCTCCTCGGAGGGGTTCCCCCTGGAGGAGCTCTACGTCAACTCGTTCTCCTGCCGGACCGTCGTGTACAAGGGGTTGTTCGTGGCGCCGCAGTTCGAGCGCTTCTACCCCGACCTGGGGGAGGAAGACTTCGAGAGCGCG
>Ga0074045_10002527_pt1 | contig 16921 bp, 20 predicted proteins | sample BogForMeECP23OM2_FD_94442 | JGI IMG/M metagenome (GOLD analysis project Ga0074045, IMG submission 94442) | Bog forest soil microbial communities from Calvert Island, British Columbia, Canada - Bog Forest MetaG ECP23OM2 | ecosystem: Environmental > Terrestrial > Soil > Wetlands ...
CCTGGTGCGTACTCTCGCCGCATCCGCCCTGAGCGACAATCGGCGCACGTCCGATTCTGCCGTCAGACGCAGACGAAAATTGCGTCGGAGCACGTGAACCGTGAACCGCCGCGAGGCACGCGGACAAGAAAACAGGACCTCTAAATAAACACGCCCGGTGGCGGCAGGCATCCTGGGCACGTGCTAGAATGAGGCTCATTCGGAGAGGGCTGTTTCAGTCCTTCCGCCTCCGCCAGGTTGGACCTGCGACCCTTGGCGTTCCCCCAGGCAGCGCACAGCTTGCGCGATGCCGTCCTGAAGCCGGTCGAGAACCTGCCGTTATTCCGGTCTCGGCTTTCGCGCTTGCGCCATCCGCGCGGCGCGGCGGCCGGAAATCCAAGCAAAAGTACTGTATGGGCAACGCCCATTACGGCTCGAATCGTATTCCCTGAAAGGCCACACCATGTCCAACAATACCGCAACGAATTCGACGCAACACGCTCCGGAGGCACAGCACGTCAATTTTGAGACGGCGCTGCGCATCGCGACCATCATGGCCGAAGCCAACGAGCACCTCTTCCGATTGCAGAGTGAAGCTGCCAACGCCGCATTCGCAGAAAATGCGAAGCACCTGAAATCGCTGCTCAACACCAAGGATTCCAGCGCGCTCGTCGTCGAGTGGGCCAGCCGGTACCAGGCGAACATGCGCCGCATACTGGAGGTCACGCGTACCTGCTTCGAGATCGTGCCGCACACGCAGGCCGAAATGGCAAAGCTCGTCGGCGCGGCATTTGCTCCGTACAACAAGGAAACAGAGCTGTACCTCGAGGAATTTACCACCGCCATTGCGGAAGGGCGCGACGCTGCCAATGCGGCAGTGAAGGATGTCCTCGCCAAGGCGATGGCGAACGTAGGCGGCCACAAGCCGGCGAAGAAGGAAAAAGTCGCCTAGTTAGCACCAGGACACTGCCCGGTTGATGGCAACGGACCCCGACCGCACCTGCGTCGGGGCTTTTTTTCTTGCCCATGGCGTGCAACATGCGCCGGCAATGAAAATGCGCTATCACCTGCACGCGAGCGGCGAGGGGCGCCGCGGCCTGGGGACTGCGGTGCGGCGTCGCGGGTGGGGGCGGCAACGCGTGCCCTTGGACAGCGTCCCCGCTACCCGGTAGGATCGCGGCGGTGCGTCAGCCCGCCGCCCCCGGCCATGCCCGGCACTTCGCCGGTTGCCAAGCGTCGGCGCGCGCGAGGCGTTGAATTTCCTGCGCCGAAAGGTTCCATATCCACTAATCAAAGGAGTGTATCAATGCAGAGCGTCAACAAAATTCTTCTCATCGCCGCCGTCGGCGCGCTGACCGTTTCCGCGGCTGCGCAGCAGCCCGCCGCGCCCATGATGGACGGCAAGACCGTGGCCGACGCGGTGACGATTACCGCCAAGGTCGAAGCGGTCGATCTGCCCAACCGACTGGTCACGGTGCGCGGCCCGATGGGGCGCTCGGTGGTGATCAAGGCGGACGACCGGGTCAAGAACCTGGCGCAGGTCAAGGTCGGCGACGAGCTGGTGATGAAGTACGTCGAGGCGGTCTCCATCGAGCTCAAGAAGGGTAGCACCGGGCGCATGGAAACCTCGACGTCGACCGGCCCGGTCACCGCCCCGATGGGCGCCAAACCCGGGATGGCCGCAGTGAACACCACGACCATGGTCGCCAACGTGGACAAGGTGGACGCCGCGAACAGCGAAGTGCTCCTGCACGGGCCGCAAGGTCGCTACGTCGAGGTCAAGGTCAAGGACCCGGCGGTGATGAAAGACATCAAGGTCGGTGATTCGGTTCAGGCGACCTATACCGAGGCGGTTCTGGTCGAGGTGGTCGGACCGGCGAAGAAATAGATTGCAGGCGCGGGCCCGCTGCACGCGGGCCCGCCGTGCAACCGGCGCGATACGCAACGGCGGTAGAGGTCCGTTCGCGCGCTGCTGCGCGACATGGAATTCAACGCCGGGGTTCGCGGAGGGTTCGGATGCTCACGATGCGACGAGTGGCTACGGCAGGCGCCTTGGCGCTGATCCTCGCGGCAACGGCGGTAGCGGCCCAGGAGACCGTTCGCGTGCGGGGCACGATCGAGCGGGTGGATGGCCCGATCTTGCTCGTCAGGGCCCGCGACGGCACGGAGCTCAAGGTTGTGCCGAGCGCCAATGCGGTATTCGTCGCCATGGTGAAGGCGTCGTTCGCGGACATCAAGCGCGGCTCCTTCGTCGGCGCCACCGGCACGCCGCAGCCGGACGGAAGCCAGATGGCGCTCGAGGTGCATATCTTCCCGGAATCGATGCGCGGATCCGGTGAGGGGCACAGGCCGTGGGATCTTCAGCCCCAGAGCACCATGACCAACGCCAACGTCGACGAGTTGGTGACCGGCATCAATGGCACCACGCTGACCCTGAAGTACAAGGACGGCGAGAAGAAGGTCATCGTTCCGCCGGGTACGCCAATCGTGAGCTATAGCGCCGGAAGCAAGAGCGAACTCACGCCGGGCACGAAGATTTTCATTCCCGCCGCCACCAAGCGGGCGGATGGAACCTTGGATACCGCACGGGTGAATTACGGCAGAGACGGACTCACGCCGCCGATGTAGTCGCGGCTCCCCGCCCCCCATGAGCAAGCTGTCAGCGGAAATCAAGAAGGAGGTCGTCGCGCTGATCCCGCCAACGCTGTTCTTTCTCTTTACCCTTTCGCTAATTGCGCTGCTTCGCGCCCTGATGCTCAAGGGTTCCGGGATCCCGGTAAGCTCCTGGGTCCAGATCGCGGTGGGTGCGCTCATTCTCGGCAAGTCCGTGGTAATCGCCGACCTGTTACCGTTGATCAACCGCTACCCCGACCGGCCGCTCGCCTACAACATCGCGTGGAAGACCACGATCTACACCCTGGTCGCGATGCTTATCCATTACGCGGAGCGCCTGTTCGACTACTGGAAGGAGGCGGGCGGTTTCGTTGCCGGGAACGAGAAGCTGCTCGCTGAGATCATCTGGCCTCATTTCTGGGCCATACAGATCGTCCTGGCGCTGCTCATTTTTGGCTACTGCACCATGCATGAGCTCGTTCGCAGCCTCGGGCGCGACAGGGTGCATGAGATCTTCTTCGGGACGCCATCGAATGGCCAGCGTTAGCGCCCAACGCGCTATCATGGCGTCATGCCGGTGCGTGGCGCGCAGGTGAAGCTACTCATTTTTTTCGTGGCGTGGTGCCTGTTGCTGGTGCTCGCATGGCCGATCGCCGTGCTCGTCCTTGTCCTGGCACCTGTTATCTGGCTGCTGTCGCTGCCCTTCCACCTTCTGGTCTTGTGCGTGAGCGCGACCTTCGCGCTAATCAAGAGCCTGCTCTTCCTGCCGGCGCGGCTCCTCGGCTATCGCGGTTAGCCTGGAAGGTCTGCCGGGTCGAGCCGTTGCTGCGCCAAGATTTTTCGCGTCGAATCGATCGCAGGACGGTGCTGACGCTTCCGCTCCGACCAGCGCATGGATAGTCTTTTCTTCAGCCTGGTCGCCGGCGCGATCGGGGCCGGATACATCCTCTACGGCATGCGACAGAAGAAACTGGTCGCGGTCGTGGCCGGTGTCTTTCTTGGCATTTATCCGTATTTTGTCGACAGCGGGCTTTGGCTCGGTGTCATCGGCGCATTACTGATGGCCGCACCCTTCGTGATCGACTTCTAGGCGCTCGAAGTCGATGCCCCGCCGAGGGTGCGCCGATGACGCCCCCTCGAGCCGACCCGCTTGAGCGATATGCCGTGCAGCTAAGGCGCTATTCGGGTCCGGCGGACCGCTGCCAGTCCGATCAGGAATAAAACCAAAGCGGTCGCGAAGAGCCCGACCCGACTGATCGTGGGCACGCTCGGGCCGGCTCCGCAGGCTGTCGCCGAAATATTGACCGTGCCGCCGATCGCCGAGTCGATGAAGTAGCCGATGCCGGTCGAGCCAGGGGGCAAGGGGCCCGTGACGAGAAAGCTTAGCGTGCCCGGTATCGATCTTGGCCCGGAGAGAACCGGCGTCCCGGTCGAGTTGGAAACGATGGCAAAAGTTCCGGACGTAGCGGTTCCCAGAGTGGCCGAAAACGTGACTGATGCTGCCCACCCGACGTGCTTGGCGAGCTGGACGGTTGCGGGCAAGCGCGTCCCGCCCTGGCCGCCTCGCACGTTGTGCCGTTTATCGGATAATGCGGACTGGATTTGGTGTCTGGTCGGCTGGGTGCCGCGCCGGCTTGCGACGGGCGCCGGAAATCATTTTAAGAAGGGTAGGTCATGAACGAACCGCGCTGGAATCTGTACCCGTTGAATCCGGTCTTTAGCAACACGCCAAGCAAGACCTTCTATGGCGAGCAATGTCCTTCCGTGGCGGATCTGATTTCGTTCGTGGGAGCGACCGACAAGGCCGACAATGCGGCACTGACTCTCGTGCTGGACGAATACCGGCTGTTGTCCTTCGCCCTGCATGGCGTCCCGTATGTCTATGCCTGCATCGGGTTCAACCTGAGGAAGTAAATTGGGCCGGAAACGAGACTGCCGCGCGCGCGGCAAGTCGTCGGCGCGATCTTGAGACAGACTCGACCGGGCATCGGCCATGGCAAGCAATATCCCCCTACCGTTCTGCGGCGGGTGTGCCTGCGGGGCCATTCGCTACGAATGCTCCGCGCCGCCACTGCGGATGGTCAATTGTCACTGTCGCGATTGCCAGCGCGCCAGCGGCAGCGGCTACTCGGCGACACTGATCATGGCGGCCGATGCAGTGCGTTTGCTGCGTGGCACGTGCGGCGAGTATCGAACCGTGGCCGATAGCGGCAGCGTCGCCAGGCGCGACTTCTGTGCGGTCTGTGGCACGCCACTGTTTGCCGCAAGCTTGGCCCGCCCGGAGTTCATCGGGGTCAAAGCGGCAAGCCTGGATGATCCGAGCTGGTTCGCCCCGCAAGCCGATGTTTGGGTCGAAAGCGCGCAGCCATGGGACTCGATGGATCCGGCCATTCCCAAATTTCCCAGGAACCGCCCACGGTCATCGCATTCCTAGCCGGATGGCGCAAGCGAAGGAGCACTCTTATGTGTAGAAATATCAGGCCGCTGTTCAACTTTGATCCGCCGGTGACTGAGGAAGAGATTCGCGCCGCCGCATTGCAATTCGTGCGCAAGGTCAGTGGCTTCAATAAGCCATCGAAAGCGAACGAAGCGGCGTTTCTCGGCGCTGTAGCAGCGATAGCGACGGTGTCAAGGAACCTCATCGACTCGCTGCAGACGAGCGCGCACCCGAGGAATCGCGCGCAAGAGGTGGCGAGCGCGCAGGCACGTGCGGCGCTTCGATTCGTCCGCTGAGCGGCCTGCTGCCCGCGGACCGAGGGCAAAAATTTCCCAAACCGGATAGGATTTGGCATTGGACCTGTCAGCCTTCCTGGTCGCCGGGGGATTTCGCCAAGTGCCTCTGCAGCGAACCGTCGTGGGACACTTCCAGATGGCAGGCCAGTTGAACGGGCGACCCGTCGCGGTTCTAATCGACACGGGAGCGGCAAGCACCGTTTTCGACCTCGGCTTGGCGCGCGAACTGGGTCTCGCGCTTCAGAAGGCACCAGGGCGGCGGGGCGGGAGCAGCACGCCTCGACATCTACCTCGCACCCGGGGCAGACCTGCAGCTTGGGGACTTCCGCGCGCAGGTCCGGCAGCTGATGGCAGTTGACCTGAAGCACGCCAACCAGGCACTGGCCCTCAAGGGACAGAGCCCCGTTGACGTGATCCTAGGCGCGGACGTGTTTGACGCACACAATGCGGTAATTGGCTACGGCAGCAACTCGCTGTTTCTCAGGCCGTGAGCCCAGGAGGCGGCCTAACGCTGGCGACATCAACGCAAGAGATAATCAGAAAGGAGCTCCCGATGTCCGCTTCACTTCGTCTTAACCCACGCGCACGAACCACCTTTGTCGCCGGCCTCATCGTGGCCGTGCTGTCTCCGCTCGCGATGGCCGATTCGTCCACCTCGCCTTTTCCGGGGCTCGAACTCGTCCCTTCAAAAAATGTCGGCGCCCTGTATCGCCATCCGGACGTGGACATATCGGCCTACAATAAAATACTAATCGGTGAGCCCGCGGTGGAGTTCAGCAAGAACTGGAACCCGCGCAACTATGGCCGCTTTGGCCTTTCCGCGGCGCAGCTAAAGAAAATTCGCGTCGATCTGGCAGCCATGGCCAAGAGCGCCTTTGCGAAGGCCCTCGGCGATGCTGGATATGAAATGGTGACCGCGGCGGGCGACGGCGTGCTCGTGGTAACGCCGAACATCGTGAATGTCTTTATCAACGCGCCGGATGTCGCGACAGCAGGACCATCGAGAACGTTCACCATGGATGCGGGTTCGGCGACCCTCGCCCTCCAAGTAAACGACGCGGTCACGGGTACGTTGCTGGCCGTGGCGCTCGACCAGCGGCGAAGTGGAACTTTAACCATGCAGTGGACTACGTCGGCGTCGAATCGAGCGGCGGCCGACACCATGCTCAAGGGTTGGACCGAGCAAATGAAGCGCGAATTGGACGCGGCACGAGCCAAATAGACTCGTCCGGCCCCATCACGCGGCGGGATGGCTCCGACCCGCCGCGTTAGAACATGCGTGGTGTCAGAATTCCACCCCTGTTCTGGCGCAAGACCGCTGTCTGTAGCGGTCGAGTTTTGACACCGAACCGGTCGGCGTCAGGATCACCGGTTCGGTACACTGGTTCAAAGCTACCCAGAACTCGCCACGCGCAGACCGGTCTCCGACCCCTTTCGCTTGCAGAGTCCAGGCCGAAGTATTACAATAAAACATATTGTAATACCTCCGGGGAAATGACATGCCTACGACCATCACCAGCAAAGGCCAGGTGACGATTCCAAAACATATCCGCGACGCGCTGAAACTTGAACCTGGCAACGCCGTGGATTTCTCCGTAAATCGCGATGGAGAAGTTGTCTTGCAACACGCCAAACGAGGTGCGGCGCGCAAGGGTGCAGGCGACCGGTTTGCGGCCGTACGCGGTCGCGCCGAAGTGCAATGGCGAACCCGCGACCTGATGAAGCTGCTCCGTGACGAGACGTGCTGATCGTCGATACCAACGTCTTGGTGGACGTGCTCGAGGACGACTCCGATTGGGCAGAATGGTCGATCGGCCAGTTGCGCGCGCAGGCACAGGTCCATGAGCTCGCAATCAACCCCATCATTTACAGCGAGCTGTCTCTCACCTTCGCGACCGTCGAAGCGCTTGACGCAGTCGTCGACCAGATGCGATTGACCATGGCCGACATTCCTCGAGCGGCGCTCTTTCTGGCGGGGCACGCATTTTTGCGCTATCGGCGATCCGGCGGTGGCAAGAGCAACGTGCTGTCCGACTTCTTCATCGGCGCGCATGCAGCGGTTGAGCGCTGCCCTCTGCTTACGCGCGACGTGCAGCGTTACCGCACTCACTTTCCCACTGTCGAGCTCATTGCGCCCTAACAAGCTCGCCGGCACGGCAACGCAGCGTCACAGAACGGCACGCGTCGAAGTCGGACGAATCAGACCCCTGTCACCCGCAAACCTACTGTCGCAGCGTCTCAGTGGACTTACTACGATACCGTGGTAAGTCCAGTGCCCGAATTAAGGTGTCCATCAAACGTGGGGACTTTCAAACTGAGACACACCTGACCGCGCGCTGAGTCTCCGCACTTTGAACCTGGTGCTTCGAAAGATTGCTTCGAATAACTCGCGGGCCCGTGCGATGTCTCGGTTCGGCCAGGAGCAGCCAAACAGTATCGCCACCAAATTTGCCCGTAAGCAGTCGTTTGGATGACTATTGCGCGCCCGCATCGAAGGTCCAGAAAGTGCGAGGATTTGCGAAGGCGGCCTAGCGCCGGACCTGAAATCCACCCGGGAAGGTCGGTGTGTTTTCCTCGAACAGGCCCGCGTCCTGGACCAGCCGCGTAAGCTCGGCGACCGAGCGCACCTGGACTTTGGTAGTGATGGCGGTGCGGTGGAGCTTTACCATCCGCTCGCTCACGCCGAGATTGCTGGCAATCTGCTTGTTCAACCTTCCCAGCACCACATGCTGCAATACTTCGCGCTCGCGGGGCGTCAGCGCATCGAAACGGCCGCGCAGTTCCTGCAACCGGACACGTTCAGCGCGCTGGCGCGCATCGCGATCGAGCGCGCGCTCGACCGCCTTGAGCAGAATGGCCTTCGGAGCATCCTTGGTGAGAAAATCCTCGGCGCCCTGCCGCATCGCGCGCACGGTCGTCGCAATGTCTCCCTGTCCGGTCAGAAATATCACGGGGGGCGCTTGCGGGTCCTGGGCCAGTGCTGTCTGGAGATCCAGACCACTAAGGCCGGGCATGTGTAAATCCGCGACCAGGCAGCCGGGCGTGTCGGTGGTCTGGGCAAGAAATTCTCCCGCTGACGAAAACGTGCGCACCGCGTAGCCCGCCGCGTGCAGCAGCCGCGAGACGGCCTTGAGGAAGGACGGGTCGTCGTCGACGATTGACACGACGGGAAGAGATTGACTCACGAGGATAAGCTTTCCACTGCCGCTGGTAGCGTAAAGCGAAATGTCGCCCCCTCAGAATGGCTGTTCTCGGCCCAGATGCGCCCGCCGTGCGCTTCGATGATCGTGCGGGAGATTGAAAGCCCGATGCCCATGCCGTTCTCCTTTGTCGTGAAGAACGGCTCGAAGATGATGCCCAGTTTCTCCGGAAGGATGCCGTGTCCGGAATCGCTCACGGCTACTTCGACTTCGCGCCCGCCGGAGTAGCGAGCCCGCACCGCAATCTGGCGAGAGTTGCCGGGAGATTCGTCGATGGCATCCATTGCGTTGAGCACGAGGTTGAGCAGCACCTGCTGGAGGTGTACCCAATCACCCATCACCTGCGGCAGGCCGGACCCGGATTCGATTTCCAGCGTGACGCGCCGCGCCGCCGCGTCCGCACGGGTAAGCATGGCGATGTTGCCCAGCAGATCGGCAACCGCCAGCGCACGCGGCTCGATACTCCGTCGCTTGAGCAACGCCCGCAGCCGCTCGATCACGTCGCGTGCACGCTGATCGTCCGCACGGATATCGGCGAGTATCGGGCGCAACTCGTCCAGATCCGGCGGATCGTGCTGCAGAAAAAGCTCCGCTGCCTCGGCATTGCGCAAGATTGCGCCAAGCGGTTGGTTCAACTCATGCGCGAGTGCCGAAGCGAGCTGTCCCATCATCGAGACCCGGCTGGTGTGAGCAAGCTGTCCCTGAAGTTGCTGCAAGTCCAGCTGCGAACGACGTTGCGCAGAAATATCGAGCACCACACCGCGCATCAGGATCGGCCTCCGTCCGGAGTCGCGTTCGACGCGTCCACGCGCAGCGATCCATCGGGTCTCGCCGCCAGGAATCTGGACGCGATGTTCCACGTCAAAGTCGCGGCCATTCCTCAGCGAAGTCTCAAAGGCGACCCGGACGGCATCGCGGTCTTCGAGATGGACTGCGCCCATCAATCGCGCCTGGTTCAGGCTCTCGGTTTCGGCGAAGCCGAGCAGCGAGCGGGTCTTGGCCGTGGCCCAAACCTCGTCGCTCGTGAGATCCAAACTCCACATCCCCAGGCCTGCTGCGGCGCCGGCCAAGTCCATGCGGCGCTCGCTTTCCTGCAGTTCGCGACCAAGCCGCGCGGCGGCGGAAACGTCGGTGGTTAGCTCGTAGGTCATGGCCAGCAGGATCACCAGGTAGCTCACGCTGAAAAGGTAGGGCATCTGCACGATGCCGCTTTCGATCAGCGCCGAGTGCGCGATTGCTGCCAGAACCCAGAAGGCGACGCTGCCCCCAACGACCAGGGCACGGCGGCGCGCGCCTCGTCGCGCCAATCGCAACGAGGCGTCCACCACGAACACGAGCAGCATGAGGGCGCCCAGATAGGGGAGCACATTCAAGGGATTCGGCACTCCCTCGGCCACTCGATACGACGCTCCACCAAACGTCTCGACCGTTCGCAGCCCGGTTATCTGTAGGTAGGTGAGACTTCTTCTGGGAGGAAGAAAGTCAAATATTACCCCCGCAGCGTACAAACCCGGGCCCGCGAGCGCCAGCCATTTGTTCCCGGAGCGGAAGTAGACCCAGATAAATGCCGTCAGCGATGCGATCATCACTCCGACCCCTATATCCCCCCAACGCAGCAGTGCCTTGACTTGGTCCGGGCTGTCCGCTTGCATAATCGCCAGCTCGATGCCGCACACCGTGGCAGTCGCAAACGCACTTACCGAGAACAGCAGGCGAGCAGCGTCCGCGGGCCGGGCCAGGCCGATGCGCAATTCGATCAATCCCAGCGTGAGGCAGGCTGCGGCCACCATGGGCCAGGCAATGGTGATCCAGTTCATGGCCTACGGACAGAACGTCGGCAATCCGTGATCATTGCGCAGCTTGGCGGCTTGGCGTCGGTGGTCAGGGAAAGGCAAAGGCGATACTGAATTTACACCTGCTACGGGGGGTCCAGGCCATTTACAGAGGTGACTGGGAGAATTCAGCTGCTCGGCGAACGACAAACGATGGGTCGTCGTCGATCTGCGCGAGCGCCTCCGTGAATTCTCGAGAGACCTTTGGAGAGCCCGAGCGCATGGTCGGGTACGCCCAGCTTCGTCACGCGGTACCCTGGGGCGGAACGATCACTCGGTTGATCGCGTTGAGCACCTCGCTACCGGAGTCGGTCTTGCGGAAATAACCTGCGCAACCCAACGCGTACGCCTGCGCGCGCGAACGGGGGTCGTCGTAGGCGGTAATGAAAAGAATTGGCGTCGCAATCCCTGCAGTGGTCAGTCGCTCCTGCAGTTCCAACCCAGACATCCCGGGCAATTGCAGATCAAGCACAAGGCAGTCAAACCGGGTATGCATCGTATCTGCAAGGAACGCTTCGGCGGACGGATAGGTGATCGGTCGCATGCCCGCCGCGCGCAGCAGCCGCGCGAATGACCGACGAAGATTCTCGTCGTCATCGACCACGGCCACGCATGCACCACGCGAGCTTTCCGTCCGCATATCGGAATAGGATAGCGATTGTCAAGGCACGCGGTTACTTCCCTAAGGGGAAGTATTCATATCCAGACAAATCAAGTAGGGTTCGGCCGCATGGACCCAATAGGCGGGACGCTGTGCGGGGCGTGACACAATTCTGAAAGAGAGAGCATGTAAGTCAATTGCCAAGCATTAAGTCCGGACGCGAAAGGCCACGAGGAGAGGGAGCCATGAGGACGTTCCATTGGTTTGGGTTAGCGCCAACTGTTGCCATTGCCATGCTGTGCACGGTGTCTGTTTCGGCGCAGCAGATAACCGGTGTTCCAGGTTCGCCGAGTGCCACCACGACCATTGACGGCAAGCAGCTCCCTCCGCCGCCTGCACCATTCGGGGGAGTGATCAAGGAGGAAGCCAAGGATTCGAAGCCGTATTGGCCGATGACCGTGGTGCCGCCCAAGGGCGCGCCGAACGTGCTGCTCATCATGACCGACGACCAGGGTTATGGCGTGTCGGGCACTTTCGGCGGCGTCATCCCGACCCCGGCCATGGACCGCATCGCCAAGGCGGGTCTGCGCTACACGCAGTTCCACTCCACCGCACTTTGCTCCCCGACCCGAGCGGCGCTCATCACCGGTCGCAACCATCACTCGGTCGGCTATGGCGTTATCGGGGAAATGTCCACTGGCTACCCGGGTTATGACTCGTACATTGGCCCAGAGAACGCGACCATCGGAACGATTCTCCGTGACAACGGCTATGCCACCTCGTGGTTCGGCAAGAACCACAACACCCCCACCTATCTGTACAGCAACGCGGGACCTTTTGACCAATGGCCCGTCGGGATGGGGTTCCAGTACTTCTACGGGTTTATGGGCGGAGAGACCGACCAGTGGACACCATACCTGTACCAGAACACGACGCCAATCTTTCCATGGATCGGCAAGCCGGGTTACAACCTCACCACTGATTTGGCGGACGAGGCCATCAAGTACTTGGGCGACCTGAACGCAGCCGCGCCCGACAAACCATTCTTCCTCTACTATGTGCCCGGCGGTACGCACTCGCCGCACCAGCCAACGAAGGAATGGATCGAGAAATTCAAAGGCAAGTTCGACATGGGTTGGGAGAAGCTGCGCGAGCAAATCTTCGCCAACCAGAAGCGGCTCGGCGTAATCCCGCCGGGTACGCAGCTCACTCCCTGGCCGGATGTCCTGCCAAGGTGGGACTCGCTTTCATTGGTGCAAAAGAAACTCTATGCGCACGAGGCCGAGGTATTTGCTGCCTATGCAGCCTATACCGACTACGAGATTGGTCGGGTCATTCAAGAAGTCCAGGACGAGGGCAAACTCGACAACACGCTGATCATCTACATTTGCGGCGACAACGGCACCAGTGCTGAGGGCACCCTGGAGGGCACGTTCAACCAGATGACTGCCTACAACGGCATCCTGACCCTCCCCGAGGCCGTTCAAATGCTGCATTACGAATCCTGGGGTTCGGCGAGCACCTACCCGCATATGTCGGTCGCTTGGTCGTGGGCATTCGACACACCCTTCAAGTGGACCAAGCAGATAGCCTCGCATTTCGGCGGGACGCGGCAAGGCATGGCGATCTCATGGCCCGGCCACATCAAGGACGTCGGCGGTATCCGCTCCCAGTTCCATCACATCATCGACATCGTGCCGACGATCCTTGAAGCCGGGGGCATCCAGGCCCCGGCGACAGTCAACGGCATCGCGCAAAAACCTATCGAAGGCGTGAGCATGGCCTACACGTTCGACCAGGCCAATGCCAATGCGCCGTCGAAACGCAATACGCAATATTTCGAGATGTTCGCCAACCGCGCGATCTACCACGACGGGTGGATTGCCGCGACGACGCCGCCCGCGCCACCCTGGCTCCTGGGAACGGCCAAGCTGCCCGATGTCAACGACTACAAGTGGGAACTCTACAACATCACCGAGGACTTCTCGGAATACAACGACCTCGCAGCCAAGTATCCCGACAAGCTGAAGGAACTGCAGGCACTGTTCCTGACAGAGGCGACGAAGTACAACGTCTTTCCTCTGGATAACTCGGTCCTCACACGTGCCATTACGCCGCGGCCCAGCGCAACGGCGGGGCGAACGGTCTTTACCTACAGCGGCGAGCACGCCGGCATTCCTGTGGGCAATGCCCCCAGCATCCTGAACAAGGACTACACCATCACCGCCGAGGTGACGATACCCAAGACAGGCGCAGAGGGAATGATTGCGACAATGGGTGGCCGCTTCGGTGGCTATGCCCTTTACCTACTCAAGGGCAAGCCGGTGTTCGTCTACAACCTCCTCGATCTCAAGCGCTACCGCTGGGAGGGCGGTGTCGGCGGTCCCGACTGGTTAGGCGCATCACTGAAGCCCGGTAAGCACACGATCGTGTTCGATTTCAAGGTCGACGAGCCCGGCCTCGGCAAGGGTGGCACCGGCGTGCTCTCGGTGGATGGCAGGATGCTGGCTACGCAGAAGATGGAGCACTCGATTCCGTTTCTTATGGCCATCGACGAGAGTTTCGACATCGGCAGCGATACCCGGACGGGGGTCGACGACAGCTACAAGCTGCCGTTCCGCTTCAACGGCACGATCAACAAGCTGACCTTCAACCTCGGGCAAGAAAAGCTGTCGGACGAGGATCGCGAGGTGATGAAGAAGGCGCTTGCCAGCGCGCACGACTGAGCGTTGGAACAATAATCGTGTTGGCACAGCATCTGTTCGTTCGGCTCTAGCTAACGGAAGGACCAAGCGATGAAACGCCTCTACTACACTCTGACCCTACTGATCGCCGCGGCGGCGCTTGGCTTGGCTTCGGCCGCCATGGCGCAGCCAGCCCGTAACTCGTCCGCTCCTGCCAACCAGCCCAACATCGTCTTCATCCTGGTGGACAACGTCGGTTGGGGGAATTTCGGCGTGTACGGCGGAACGATACCTACGCCGCGCATCGACAAACTGGCCAACGAGGGCATCCGCTTCAACAACTACAACGTCGAGGTTCAATGCACGCCGACGCGTTCGGCGATCCATACCGGGCGGCATCCGGTTCGCTCTGGAACCTATACGGTCCCGTTTCCCGGCGAGGGTAAGGCTGGGATGACGCCGTGGGAATACACCATCGCCAAACTGTTCTCTGACGCCGGCTATGCCACCGCGTTGTTCGGCAAGTGGCACCTTGGTAACACGCAAGGACGGCTGCCGAACGATCAGGGCTACGACGAATGGTGGGGCATCATGGACAGCTGGGACGAGGCGGGTTACACGGCGTGGCCGCAGTTCAAGGAGAGCGGGGTGCCGGTGCCGATGATCTGGGAGGGAAAGAAAGGCCAGCCGTCCACGCCGGTGATGCCGCTCGACCTGAAGGTGCGGCCGATCGTGGATGAGCAGTACATCATCCCGAAGACGATCGAGTACATCAAGCGCAACGCGGCGGCGAAGAAGCCCTTCTTCGTTTACGTGGGCTACTCCGAGGTGCACCCGCCGATAATGGCCAACCCGAATTTCGCCAACAAATCCACGGCGCGCAGCGGAGCGTTCGCCGACGTTATCGCCGAGATGGACTACCGCGTCGGTCAGGTCCTGGATGCCATCAAGGAAGCGGGCATCGAAGACAACACGATCTTCGTCTTCAGCAGTGACAACGCGGGCGGCGGGGTAATCCCACAAACCGGGCCAGGCTCGAACGGGCCATGGCGCGGCAATTTCTTCAACACGCCGTTTGAAGGAAGCATGCGGGTGCCGGCGATGATCCGTTGGCCCGGAAAGGTTCCTGCCGGTGTTGTCACGAATGAGATGCTCGCCGCTGTGGACTGGCTGCCCACGCTAGCCGGTATGGTGGGTGCATCGAATCGGGTACCGAAGGATCGGCCGATCGACGGCGTCGACGCCTCGGCCTTCATGCTGGGAAAGCGCGATACAACCGGCCGCGACAGCTACATGTTCTTCGGCGACGACAGTGGGCTGATGTCGGTTAAGTGGAAGCTCTTCAAAGCAATCTTCCGCTATACGGTCGATAGCCCCGCCATCCAGAGTGGCTACATCAAGCCGCAACTTCCGATGGTCTACGACTTGAGCAGCGATCCGCATGAGGATTCCAATCTGTGGTGGACCGATCTGACCATGGGTTGGGTATTTGCGCCGGTGCTCAAGGTCGTTGGCGAATATGAACGCAGCGTAAGGGAATACCCCAACATCAAGGTGGGTGAAGACTTCCAGGGCTACAAGAAATGATCCGATTGGGCGCCAGCAGGCGGCTCAATGAGAACAGACGCAGCCAGGAACACCAGAGTCAAGCAGAACGGCATTCTTTCCAACGCCATGAGCGAGCCGCATATTCGTGAGCCTGGCCGGTGCACACTCCTGAGCAATTGTGAAAGGACGCGCGATGCAAGCCTTCGTGGTCGGAAGGGTGCTGGTGCTTATTTGGGTGGCGTCGCTGGCGACGAACGCGCGCGCGGATCAGGATGGCGTCCCGTTCTGGTTCTCTGGTTCGTACGCGAGCCTGGCCGCGGTGCCCGCCAACCCGGGCTGGGCGCTGGTGACAGAGCCGTACTACTACAGCGGCAGCGCCGCAAAATCGAAGACCTTTCAAATTGGCGACACGTTGGTAGCAGGAGTCAAGACGGATGAGCCATTGCTGCTCTTCCAACCGGGCTATGCGGGAGATAGCAAGATCCTTGGCGGTCAGCCCAACGTAGGTCTCGGCTGGGGTTTCGGCAACAACTACACGTCGGTGGACGTCACGCTGTCTCAGCCTGTTCTCGATGTAGGTCGCTCCGACTCGCTTACCGCGGGAACCGATCTTTATCCGGTCGCGAGCCTCGCGTGGACCGATGGCAACGATAACTGGATGACCTACATTACCGGCGACATTCCAACTGGCGCGTATCAGAAAAGTCGTCTCGCTAACCTTGGAATCGGCCATGGCGCTATCGACGCGGGTGGCGGGTACACGTATCTCAACGAGAAGACAGGGCTCGAATTCTCCGGCGTACTGGGCTTCACTTACAATTGGGAGAACACGAGCACCAATTACAAGAACGGCAACGACTCGCACCTCGACTGGGCGGTGTCGCAGTTCCTTTCGGCAGACTGGGAATTGGGCGTTGTTGGCTATGTGTATTACCAACTGAGCGGCGATAGCGGCAGCGGTGACCGGGTCGGGGCGTTCAAGTCGCGAATCGCGTCGGTTGGTCCCGAGGTCGGGTACGTCTTCCAGCTCGGTGGTCAGCCAGCCTATTTCAACCTGCGCGGCTACTGGGAGTTCTGGGCGCAGAACCGCGTCGAAGGCTACGCACTCTACGCGACGCTTAGTATTCCGCTGGGCAGTGCTGGCAAGTAGCTGTGATGTAGTCGGCTACCGCTCAAGAGTTGAACTGTGAGGCAGCCAGACGTGGACCGTATATTGACCGTCTGCTTATCCACCATCGAATGTCGGCTTCCCGGGAGATCGACGGGCCAGTTCGGGTCGGGCACGGTCAAACGCTCTGCCGCCGCGAACGGCGGCACTGCGAGCGACCCCGGCCGTTCGCGCATCGGTGACCGATGTGCGCAAATCAGCCACGCGCGTGTAGGGATAAATTCGCGGCGTGAGGGGACAACGTGTGGCGATGCTGACCGGTCGTCGAACCATTTCCACGAAAAGCGCTGCGATTGCTCTCGCTGTAACCCTATGTTTTGGTTTGGACGCGGTCAGCGCTGCCATAGGATCAACATCAGCGCATGTCTCTTTGTTGCCGCCACAAGTATGACACGCCGCCGACATACATCGACAAGCCGTCGCGCCAACAGGAACGCGTTGTCTAAGCGACGTATCGTGAAGTGATGCCGAGTTTTCAGCAAACTCGCCGAGTTTTCAGCAAAGTTAGTGAATGCTATCGCGGGACAAGATGTGCGTAGCGACACTTAGTTTACAGGTTATAC
>Ga0074045_10002528_pt1 | contig 16918 bp, 14 predicted proteins | sample BogForMeECP23OM2_FD_94442 | JGI IMG/M metagenome (GOLD analysis project Ga0074045, IMG submission 94442) | Bog forest soil microbial communities from Calvert Island, British Columbia, Canada - Bog Forest MetaG ECP23OM2 | ecosystem: Environmental > Terrestrial > Soil > Wetlands ...
CCGCCGGGATTCAACTTTCACTCGGGCGGGCCGTTTCGGGGTCCTTATGATGTGATTGTGGATGACTATTTTGCCGGGATGAAGAAGGTAAAGGTCGGCGACTCGATCGAGATTCTGAATCACCAATTTCGCGTCTGCGGAATTGTCGCGCACGGCAAGGGAGCGCGAAAATTTCTGCCGCTGACCACGATGCAAGACTTGATTGGGGCGGAGAATCGGGCTTCGGTTTTCTATATCAAGGTCGATAGTCCCGCCAACGTGGATCTCGTGGCCGATGAGATCAAGAATGTGCCGGGGATGGAAAACTATGCGGTGCGCTCCATGCAGGAATATCTGTCGATGATGTCGCCGGACAATCTTCCCGGCTTTCAAACGGCGATCCGCATCGTGATTGCGATTTCGGTGATCATTGGTTTTCTGGTGATCTTCCAATCGATGTATACGGCGGTGATGGAGCGCACGCGCGAGATTGGCATTCTGAAGTCGATGGGGGCGTCGAAGGCGTTCATCGTCAACGTGGTGCTGCGCGAGACGGCGCTGCTGGCGATTGCCGGGATTGCCGCGGGGATTTTGATTAGCCTGGCGGCGAAGCGAGTGATTCTGATTGAGCGGCCGGTGCTGCATCTTTTCTGGAGCACGGAGTGGGTGGTGCGGACTACTTTGATTGCGATTACCGGGGCGCTGGGCGGGGCGCTGTATCCGGCTTACAAGGCGGCGCAGAAGGATCCGATTGAGGCGCTCGCGTATGAGTAGAGTTTCTAAGCAAAAAGCTTGCTCGTAACTACTCCTCCGGGTCCTCTTTCGCTTCTATGCCGGCACGCTTCAACAACCGCCGCAGCCTGCCTTCGCCCGCGGCACCGCGGAGTTCACCAGCGAGATTGCCGTCCCGGTCGATGACCACGTAAATCGGATAGCTGGTGGCGTTGTACATCGCCGCGAGGTTGGTGTCTTTGGTGAGCACGATGGGAACGGATCGCGGGTGGTTGGCCAGATATCTCTTAACTTTTTGATCGGGCTCGAGGACGTCGACGGCAAGCACAATCAGGCCTTCGTCGGCGAACTCCTTGGCGATGTCGTCGACTAGGTCGGCCTCGGCCTCGCAGTACTTACACCAGGTAGTCCAGAACTCGAAAAGGACGACTTTGCCTCTGACCGAGTCGTTGTTGAATTGGACTCCAGCGGTGGTTTTCGCGCGGAAGCGGGGGGCGGGCTCGCCGGTTTCGTCGGCACCGAAGGCACAGATAGCGATCAGCGCGAGCGCAATGGGAATCAGGCGGCGGAATGGAACGGAGAGCGCAGCCATGGGCCGGAATGTTAGCACTCTTGGCTTGGGTTAGCATCCCTTATGTAACTCTGCGTTGACATTCCGCTGGTGCCTACGGTATCTTTAAAGCTTTGGGAAGTCTCGCGGTTGCCCGCCTGATGGTCTGGCGTCCTCGCCGGGGAATCAACGAGCGGTCTTCTTTGTAATTTCAATCGCGTTTCGCAATTTTTTCAGTCTGGGAGAGTTCCGATGTCAACCTATTTCCCCAAAGCGGGGGAAATTGTGCGCAAGTGGTACGTCGTGGATGCGGATGGGCAGACGCTCGGGCGTCTGGCCTCGCAAGTGGCTCGCATCCTCATGGGCAAAGAGAATCCGCAGTACACGCCTTTTCTCGATACGGGCGATCATGTGATCGTGGTCAACGCGGAGAAGATTAGAACGACCGGCGTGAAGTCGGAGCAGAAGCAGTATCACCACTACACTGGTTATCCGGGCGGTCTGCGGACTGAAGATTACCGCAAGCGTTTGGCGCGCAAGCCGGAACGGATTATTGAAGACGCGGTGCGGCGCATGTTGCCGAAGAACAAACTGGCGGCGCACATGCTGTCGAAGCTGAATGTGTACAAGGGCGACAAGCATCCGCACGAGGCGCAGAAGCCGCAGGATTTGAAGTTGGAAGTAAGAGCGTAGGCGTTTTCTGGCGCGAGAGCTGAGGAGATTGAGATCCTTCGCTCCGCCTGAAAAACGGCTGGGCTCAGGATGACAAGATCAGGAGCTAGAAGCTAAATGGCAGAATTGGTTCAGTATTACGGGACGGGACGGCGGAAGCGGGCAATTGCGCGGGTGTATCTGCGTCCGGGCAGCGGCGATTTCAAGGTGAATGGACGCGAGTTCGAGGAGTACTTCGTGACTCCCGCGCAGCGTTCGGCGGCGAAGTCACCGCTGGCGACTACCGAATCGGCGGCGTCTTTCAATATCATCGCCAACGTTTTAGGTGGTGGGGTGCGGGGCCAGGCCGATGCCGTGAAGCTTGGCATCGCCCGCGCCTTGATGCAATTCAACGCCGAGTTGCGCGGCAAGCTGAAGGCAGAGGGCTTGGTGTCGCGGGATTCGCGCGGCAAAGAGCGGAAGAAGTACGGGCAGAAAGGCGCTCGGAAGCGCTTCCAGTTCTCGAAGAGATAGGTTTCAAGGTTTCGTGGTTTCAAGGTGTCATTGAAACCTTGAAACCTCAGAAACTTTGAAACCTGAGTTAAAGGTGTTCAATTCTTCCTGTGCCTCGCGGCGCGGGGACGGGAATGGCAATCGGGAAGGAAAGTTTCAACGTATCCAAGGTTTCAAGTTTCAGAGAAAGCGCGGCGACGCTCGAACTTTGAAACATTGCAACCTTGAAACTCTGAAACCTTGAGTTCCCGATGCAGACTTAACAAGGAGGTTCATTGGCTACCATCACCATGAAGGAGTTGCTCGAAGCGGGTGTTCACTTCGGGCATCAGACGAAGCGCTGGAACCCTAAGATGAAGGAATACATCTTCGGTGAGCGCAACGGGATTTACATCATCGATTTGCAGAAGACGCTGAAGATGTTCAAAGAGGCGTCGAAATTCGTCCAGGAACTGGCGGCCGACGGCAAGATTGTGCTGTTCGTGGGCACCAAGCGCCAGGCGCAGGACGCGATTGCCGAAGAGGCCACGAAGTGCGGCGGCTTCTACATCAACCAGCGCTGGCTGGGCGGACTGCTCACCAACTGGGTTACGGTGCAGAAGTCGGTAAAGCGGCTGAAAGAGCTCGACGAAATGGCGACCGATGGCCGCTACGAGCTGCTGCCGAAAAAAGAAGTGATCAAGCTCGAACGCGAGCGCAAGCACCTGCAGGCCAACCTGGCGGGCATTAAGAACATGAGCCGGTTGCCCGATGCGGTGTTTGTGATCGATTCGAATAAAGAACAGATCGCGGTCCGCGAAGCGCGCAAGCTGGGCATTCCCGTGGTTGCCGTGGTGGATACGAATTGCGACCCCACTGAAGTGGATTATGTGATCCCGGGCAACGACGATGCGTTGCGCGCGATCCGGCTGTTTACTTCGAAGATTTCGGAGTCGATCGCCGAAGGCGCGCAGTTGATGAGCGACAAACAGATCGCTGACATGACCGCGGCGACGGAGCAGGCCCAGGCTCGCGAAGCGCAGCAGGCCGAAGACGCGGCGGCAGCGCTTGAACTGCGCGAACAGGAAGCCGCTTCGGCGTCGGATCTGGCCGACATTGGCGAGGACATCAGTATGGAAGAGGTGCTGGGTCCGGGGACGCACAAGAAGCCGGTGGCGAACGAAGATGTTGAAGCGCATAAGATCGAGAGCCAGACGGTTTAGCGAGTACCAAGCTGCGAGTACCGAGTACCTAGTTAAAACCGGGCACGTAGAGTTCAGACCCGCGCGGGTCGTCCGGCGCGGGTCTTACTATATAGGTTTCAAAGTTTCAGGGTTGCAAGGTTTCAAAGATAAGAACGGGTGCGCGTCCGGCCCTTGATCTGCAGTTTCTTTGAAACCCTGAAACTCTGAAACCTTGAAACCTCGGCACGAACCCAGAATTCATAAGGAATCTTAACTAATGAGCACTACTATGGCGAATATTTCTGCGGCGCAAGTGAAAGATCTCCGGGAAAAGACCGGAGCTCCGATGATGGATTGCAAGCAGGCTTTGACCGAAGCCAAGGGCGACATGGAGCAGGCGGTCGTGATTCTGCGCAAGAAGGGGGTTTCGGTTGCCGCGAAGAAAGCTACGCGTGTGACCAGCGAAGGCGCCGTGACCAGCTACATCCACGCGGGTGGCAAGATTGGCGTGCTGGTGGAAGTGAACTGCGAAAGCGATTTCGTGGCTCGCACCGACGACTTCAAGGAACTGGTGCACGATATCGCCATGCACATCGCGGCTAGCGATCCGAAATTCGTTCGCAAAGAAGATGTGACCAAGGCGGATTTTGACCGCGAGAAAGAAATCTACGTCGCGCAGGCCGTAGCCTCGGGCAAGCCGCAGAATATCGCCGAGAAAATGGTCGCGGGCAAGATGGAAAAGTTTTACGAGGAGGTCTGCCTGCTGGAGCAGCCTTTCATCAAGGACCAGACCGTCTCGATTGCGCAGCTTATCGCGGCGAAGATTGGCAAGCTGGGCGAGAACATCAGCGTGCGGCGCTTTGCGCGCTTCAAAGTAGGCGACGCAGGTGAGACCGTCGCGGTCACCAAGCCTACAGAACAGAAAGCTGAGTAATTTCAGGCGCCTTCGGCGCCTTTTTTACGCTTCGAGAGAGGGTGGAACGCCTTCTCGACGGCCGGTGGGACCCTTTGGTTAAACTCAGGGCGAGCGCCGGCGCTACCATTGACGCGCTACTATGCAAACCCCTGCCTTCAAACGAGTTCTGCTCAAGCTTTCCGGAGAAGCACTGGCTGCTAATCAGGGCTTTGGTGTGGACACGGCGCGAATTCACGAAGTCGCGGCCGAATTGGCCGACGTTCACAAACTCGGAGTGCAGCTTGCGATTGTAGTCGGCGGAGGCAACTTCTTCCGCGGCGTCGCCGACCAGGCACGAGATATGGACCGCGTGTCGGCCGATCACATGGGCATGCTGGCCACGGTGATCAACGCTCTCGCATTGCAAGACGCGCTCGAAAAACAAAACGTCTATACCCGCGTGCAAACCGCGATTGAGATGAATCAGGTGGCGGAGCCGTTCATTCGTCGGCGCGCCATCCGGCATCTGGAAAAGGGCCGCGTGGTTATCTTTGCTGGTGGAACGGGCAATCCTTACTTCTCGACTGATACTGCGGCGTCGCTGCGCGCTATGGAAATCAAAGCCGACGCGATTCTGAAGGCCACGAAAGTCGACGGCATCTACGACGCCGATCCCATGAAGGTGAAGGACGCGAAGAAGTTCACCGACATCACTTATATGGATGTGCTGAAGCTGGGATTGAAAGTGATGGATTCGACCGCGATCAGCCTGTGCAAAGACAACAATCTTCCCATCATCGTCTTCAATCTGAATCAGCACGGGAACATCCGGCGCGTGCTTAGCGGGGAGAAGATTGGGTCGAGAGTGGGCGCTTAGTTCCTTAGCCACGGATTTGCGCGGATTCACACGGATTATTTTTTTGAGGTTCTTGATCCGTGGCGATCCGTGAGAATCCGTGGCAACTTTGTTTTGGGTTTATAATTCAGCGTTTTGATCTCTTTAGATATTACGGAGCGGAAAATATGGCGCAAGCCACAATGGCCGCAATTCCCGGCCTGAAAGAAACTTACGTACAACTGAAGACGCGGATGGATAAAGCCGTGGAAGATTTTCGCAAGGCGATGGCGGCCACGCGCACGGGGCGCGCTTCGGTGCACATGTTGGATAGCGTAAGCGTCGACTATTACGGGTCGCAGATGCCGCTGAACCAGATCGCCCAGGTGCACGCGCCCGAGCCCCAGATGATTACGGTGCAGCCCTTCGATCCCTCGCAGGTGGGGCCGATCGAGAAGGCGATTCGCTCCGCCGAACTGGGGTTGAATCCGATGAACGACGGCAAGTTGATTCGCGTGCCGGTGCCGGCCCTGACCGCCGAGCGGCGGCAGGAGATGGTGAAGCACTTGCACAAGATGCTCGAGGAGCATCGCACCGCAGTGCGGAATATTCGCCGCGACGGAAACGATGCCATCAAGAAGGCGATGAAAGACAAGAAGATCACCGAAGATGAAGAGAAGAGGTCGCTCGAAGAAATCCAGAAGCTCACCGACGACGAGATCAAGAAGATGGAAGAGATGAGCAAAGCGAAAGAAAAGGAAGTGCTGGAACTGAAATAGCCAGTTGTCAGTTCTCAGTCAAAACCCGCACAGCGAACGCGATCTGCCGGCCAGCGGGCACACTAAAGTACAAGCCCCAACGCACTGGCCTCTCAAGCATCCGCCAAATCACTGAGCCATAGCGGCTTAGCCGATTCCCGCCTCCGGAAGGGCATCCCGTAACTGGAACGCAGGTTACGCGACATCCTTGCGGGCTGCGTGTTTCCATCAGGGTGAAGCGAATCGCGGCTCCCCCTAGCGTCACAATCAAACCTTTTGCATAGGAGTTTGCCATGAAAAAATTTCTTGGGATTGCACTTTTGCTCGCCGTCTCGATGCTGGGGGCGAGCTGCGGTTCGACATCATCGACCTCATCCACATCGACCTCCACGCCGACCGGGCAAACCGCATCGGTATTTGTGACCGGCGAGGATGCTCCGCTGGCCTCCGTGGTCGGCTTTAACGTCACCATCAACTCGATCACTTTGACGGGAAACAACGGTACGCCGCAGGTATTATCAACGCCCACGACGGTGGATTTCGCGCGTCTGCTGGGATTGCGGTCTCCGCTGGCCTTCAACAGCGTGCCTGCCGACACTTATACCAGCGCCACGTTTTCGTTGTCGAACCCGGTGATTTCTTACGTCGACATGAGCACGAATCCGCCGACGCTGAGCACCATTAACGGAACGTTCAGCCCGACTACCAGCTCCGCAACGCAGACTACCGTGACCGTGACTTTTCCGACGGCGATGGTCGTGGGCAGCAACGGACTGGCTGGCTTGCGAATGGAATTCGACATCCGGCAATCGCTTGCGGTTGATGGCAACGGCCAGGTCACGGGCAATGTGAACCCGGTGATTTACGCGCATGCCGTGCAGGCCAGCGATCCCAGCGGGGAGGTCACAGACCTTACCGGCGGGCTGGTCTCAGTCAGCCCTTCCAGCAGTTCGTTCGTGATCCAGGGTCCTTACGGACATCAGCTCACCGTCGATGTGAACAGCAGCACGAAATTCAACAGTGGATTCAGCATCAACAATCTGGCCACTCCGGCAGTGGTTGGGGTGCAAGGATATTTCCAGGCCGATGGCAGTTTGCTGGCGAGCAACGTGGAAGTGATCACCACATCGCAGGCTTTTCTCTCGGGGCGAGTACTGGCGGTGAATCCGACCTCGGGGCCGGTGCAGACGATCACCATGTGGGTGGGTGAGACGAGCGCGGACCTGGTCAGCGATATCGACACCATTCAAACCATTAACGTGAGCGCGGTCACGCAATATGACATGTGCTTCTTCGACAATCTGTTCACCGATGCTCTGTTCAACGATTCCACGGTGATCGTGGGCCAGCGGATTTTCATCGGCGGCAGCGATGTGAGCAGCGTATTCACGCCGCAGATGATCTCGTTGCGCTTCCAGGGCGTTTATGGCACGTTGACGCCGGGCAGCGTGAACATCGTAAGCGGCAATGCCGGCAACTTCCAACTGCAGAACAACGCGCTGATCGGATATTCGCTGGGCGGCGGTCCCCTGACCGTGGCTACGGGGAATGGCACGCTGTTCATCGACACGACAGGGCTGGGCGCGCTGCAATCAGGCGGATCGGTTCCGCTGGTGGCGGGCGGTCTGCTGTTTGTCGACCCGCTTACCAAGACTCCGCTGATGGCGGCGGCTGTGGTGGCCGATCCGCCGTTGACGCAATAACTGTAACCGCACCACTTTCACACGGGCGGCCGCGAGGCTGCCCGTTTTCTTTTTTCAACGCAGGGAGTCCTTGCGATCGCAATCTATAATCGAGAGATGGCAAAGAAGGTCGTCCACGCCGCGTGTCCGCACGATTGTCCCGATGCTTGCGGGGTGCTGATCACCGTGGAGGATGGGCGCGCCACTAAGATTCAGGGGGACCCTGGGCATCCGTTCACGCAGGGGTTTTTGTGCGCCAAGGTCGCGAAGTATCTGGATCGGGTTTATTCGCCGGATCGGGTGCTGTATCCGGTGCGGAGGATTGCGGCGAAGGGTATCGCCGCAAGCGCGGGCGGGGGCGCCCGCGCCACACAGATGCGGAGCTTCGCTCCTGGACAGCCGGGGGCGGCTGTCCCCACACAATCACAAGACTGGCAGCGTATTTCCTGGGATGAGGCGCTCGATGAAATTGCCTCTCGTTTCCGCGCCATCACTGCTGAATTTGGCAGCGAGGCTATTCTGCCTTACTCCTATGGCGGGACTCTGGGTGCGATCAATGGCGCTTCGATGGACCGCAGGTTCTTCCGGCGCCTGGGCGCGTCGCAGTTGGAGCGCACGATTTGCTCGGCGGCGGGCGAAGCTGGAATCGAGTCGGTGATGGGAATAAAGCTCGGCACCGAGCCTGATCAGTTTATTCATTCGCGTTACATCATTGCCTGGGCCTCAAACATTCACGGCAATAACGTTCACTTGTGGCCTTACATCGTCGAGGCGCGGCGCCGGGGAGCGAAGCTGGTGGTGATCGATCCCTACCGGACGCGGACCGCAGCCTGCGCCGACTGGTATCTCCCGATCAATCCCGGCACGGATTGCGCACTCGCGCTCGCCATGATGCACGTGATCATCAGCGAAGGCCTCTGCGATGCCGACTACGTGGAGAAATACACGCTGGGCTTCGACGCGCTGCGGGAAAAAGTGAAGGCCTATCCGCCGGAGCGGGCGGCAGAATGGACGGGCATTGCGGCCGATGACATTCGCAAGCTGGCGCGGGAATACGCCACGATCAGGCCGTCTGTAATCCGACTGAACTATGGCGTGCAGCGCTCGGATGGCGGAGGGACGGCGGCGCGGGCGATTGCGATGCTGCCCTGCATCATCGGTTCGTTAAAAGAAATCGGCGGCGGGATTCATCTTTCGACCAGCGGGGCATTTGAGCTTAACAAGGACGCGTTGAGACGGCCGGAGCTCGAGCCTGACGGGCTCAAGCGGGCTCCGCGAATGGTGAATATGGTTCGGTTGGGAGAAGCGCTGAACACGCTGAACGATCCGCCGCTGAAGGCGTTGTTCGTCTACAACTCCAATCCGGCGGCGGTTTGTCCCAATCGCAATTTGGTGGTTCGCGGCTTGATGCGGCCGGATTTGTTTACGGTTGTCCACGAACAGTTCTTCACCGACACCACCGACTACGCCGATATCGTCTTGCCGGCGACTACGTTTTTCGAGCACAAGGATTTGCAGACAGCTTACGGCCACTATTACCTGCAGGTTTCCGAACAGGCGATTGAGCCGCTGGGAGAGTGCAGGGCCAATGTCGAGGTCTTCCGGGCCCTGGCAGCGGGCATGGGATTCCGAGACGAATGTTTTTCCGAGAGCGTCGATGAGATGATTGACGGCGCGTTGGCGGGGAAGAATCCCTACCTGCAAGGAATCAGCCGCGAGAGATTGGAGCGGGAGCGGCAGGTGAGACTGAATTTCGCGGCTTCCGGCGCTGAGTCTACGGTAAAGCAAAATGGCGATGCAGAGCCCTTTCTTCCTTTTGCACGCGGCAACTTTCGTACGCCTTCGGGCAAGGCTGAACTTTACAGCGAGGCGATGAAGGCGCTGGGACTTGATCCAGTGGCAGAGTTCACGCCTCCGGAGGAGTCGCGGCATGGTATTCAGGGAAAAGAGCCAACCGGTTTTCCTCTCGAATTTCTGGCGCGCAAGGCCGATCACTACATGAACTCCACTTTCTGCGACCAGCCTTCGGTGCAGGAGATGGAAAAGACAAATCTTCTCGAGATGCATGCGGCCGATGCCCGGGCGCGCGGCATTGCCGACGGAGAAACTGTGAGGGTGTACAACCGCCGGGGAGAAATTTTTCTCACAGCGCGAGTTGACGGTGCGGTTCAGCCGGGAGTGGTCGCCGCGAAGCTGAATTGGGCCAAGCTGGGTCCCGGATTGCGAAACGTGAATGTGCTGACCTCAGAAAAACTTTCCGACCTGGGCAACTCCGCCACGTTTTATTCCGTCTTGGTTGAAGTGGAGTCCGCCAAGCCCCTTCCATAACTGACAGGGAAGCCACCGGCAAGAGTGGCGGCTTGGACGCTTTTCGTTTCACTACCGTATAATGATCGTTTTCCTACATCCCAGAGGCTGAGGTAGTAGCGATTCATTCTCGCTTTCATCCGAAAGACATTGTTGTGCCTAAGCGTGGCCCCGGTTCTACCGGCGCGGCTCGTCCTCCATCTTCTTCATTTGCAGGGTTTTGGAGAAAATTCAGCTACCTGGGATGGACGGCGACCACGCTGGTGCTGCTTTCTACTTCGGTAATTTGGGCCCAGAGCGATGTAATTTCCGAGATCGATGTCCATGGCAACCGGAGAATTCCTTCGGAGACGGTCCGCGCCCGCATTTTTACCCGCCCCGGCGACATCTACGATCCGCAGGCACTGGAGCGGGATTTCAATTCTTTGTGGAACACCGGTTACTTCGAGGACATCCGCTTCAGCCGGGAGCAGACCCCGAAAGGCTGGCGCATCGTCGTTGAAGTGAAGGAAAAGCCAACCATTCGCGAGATCAATTACGTGGGCTTGAACTCGGTGACCACCAGCGACGTGCTCGACCGCTTCAAAGAGGCCAAAGTCGGCTTGACGGTGGAGAATCAGTACGATCCGACGAAAGTCAAAAAGGCGGAGGTGGCCATCAAGGGGCTGCTGGCCGAACACGGACGGCAGTTTTCCACCATCCGCAGCGAAATCAGGCAGATTCCTCCTGCTGCAGTCGGCATCACCTTTGTGATCAAAGAAGGTCCCAAGGTCAAAGTAGGGAAGATCAAGTTCGAAGGCAATAAGAACGTGCCCACGCGAATTCTGCGTTATTCCATGAAGAACTTGCGCCCCATCGGGGTTCCGCACTCGATCTTTCTGGAAAACGTATTTGCCCGCACCTACGATGCCACCAAGCTTGAGGAAGATACTGAGCGCGTCCGCAACGAGTACCAGAACCGCGGCTATTTCAAAATGAACACCGTGGGCGAGGCTAAGACGGAGATCCACGATACCGGTCACAAGGGCGCTCACATTCCGTTGCTCCAGGGCGGAGCCGGCAAAGCGGTAGACATCACCATGATCATTGAAGAGGGTGATCGCTACAACCTGGGTTCCATCACCTTCAAGAACAACAAGGCTCTGCCCAACTCGAAGGCGTTGCGCGGCCTGTTCCCCATAAAAGATGGAGATATCTTCAGCAAGGAAAAAGTGGCCAAGGGCCTGGAGAACCTGCGCAAGGCCTACGGCGAGTACGGGTTCATCAATTTCACCGCGGTGCCCGAGACCCGCTTCGATGACGAGAAGAAGCAGGTCTTCCTCGACATTGACGTGGATGAAGGCAAGCAGTTCTACGTGCGCCGCATCGAGTTCCAGGGCAACACCACGACTCGCGATAAGGTAATCCGCCGCGAAATTGCTCTCGAAGAAGGCAACGTCTACAACTCGCGCTTGTGGGAGTTGAGCTTGCTGCGCTTGAATCAGTTGGGATACTTCGACCAGTTGAAGCCCGATGACCCGAACACCACGGTTCGCCAGCTTGACGAAAAAGACGGGTTGGTCGACCTGACTTTGAAGATCAAGGAAAAAGGCAAGAACAGCGTGGGCCTGAACGGCGGAGTGAGCGGCCTGGAGGGCGCGTTTATCGGAGTCAATTACGCGACCAACAACTTCCTTGGCCTGGGTGAGACGTTGCAGGTGCAGGCCAGCCTGGGCAACCTGGCGCGCAGTCTTCGCTTTGGTTTCACCGAGCCCTACATGTTTGACCGGCCTCTGCAATTTGGCTTCAACGTGTACTACTCCAAGGTGAGCTATAACCAGGCGCGGCAGCTTTCTATTTTCAGCGGGCAGACTTTGAACCTGCCGAACGCCGTCCTGCAGAATCTGCAAAACTATACGCAATCGAGCGCCGGGTTCACCACCTCGTTGGGCTATCCTCTGGGCCGCCGTTCTTTCAAGCGGGTGGGCATCACCTATTCTTTTGACCGGTCTTCTTTGATCGCCTTAAGTTCGGCGTCGAAAAATCTGTTCGAGTTTCTGGCCTTCCGGGGAATCTCAGGGCCCAATGCGCTGGAAGGAATCATCACCAGCAAGATTTTTCCCAACTTCTCCTTCAATACCATTAACAGCCCGATCTCGCCGCACAACGGGCACCAGTTCACAGCGGGAGCGGAAGTGGCCGGACTGGGAGGCACGATCCGGTCTATCCGGCCGATCGTACAGTACAAGGAATTTATTCCGGTGCAGAACCGGCGGAACGCTTTTGGCTTCAACGTACAGGGATCTTTCATAACCGGCTTCAGCGGGCTGGTGGCGCCGCCATTTCAGCGAGCGTACATGGGCGGTGAGAATGACCTGCGGGGCTTCGATATCCGCTCGGTCTCTCCAGTGGCGTTCCTGCCGAGCGTAGGAGCGATTACGTTAACCAATCCGAGCGGAGTGCCGGTTCCCAAAGATCCGCAGAATCCTCGCGCCGGGAATGTGACGGTTCCCATTCCGCTCGATCAGATCACGTTTCCGGGCGGCGATTTCAGTTTGATCACCAACTTCGAATACCGCATTACGATCTACGGGCCGGTGGCGCTGGCGCCGTTTTTGGACGCCGGCGTCGATCCCGTGCTCCGCCGGTCCCAGTTACAGATTGCCTCGCAGCAGTATCTCAACGTGATTGGCACGCCGATCGGATGCCCGTCGTTGATTCAGGTCCCTACCGCGAATACGTGTACGCCGGGCAGCGTGTTGAACCCGCCACCCTCAAATCAGTTGGAAGTTCTGGGATCGACCAACTGGAGGCCGAGAATGTCGACGGGACTGGAACTCCAGATGTTTCTGCCGGTGATCAACGCGCCGTTCCGAATTTATTGGGCGTACAACCCGCTGCGCCTGGATAATGCGGCGAACCCGCCCATTCCGATTACGCCCTCGATGTTCCCCCAGACCTGCAACCCCAAGACGGGTTGCCAGTTGACGGCGGCGGGGTTGTATACCTACAACCTGGCGAGAAATTCGTATTCACCAAGTTTTCTGTTGCGCGAGCCGAGGAAGACTTTTCGGTTCACGGTGGCGACGACGTTTTAAGAATTATGTGGGGACAGCCGCCCTCGGCCGTCCTTCGAGCGAAGCTCGAGGCGCTTCTTTTGGCCCGACCGGGGGTGAAAGGCTATCGTCTGGTTTGACGGGGATAACCCGGCTCTCTATAATCGTCATGATCCACGCCAAGAGAGACGCTGATGAGGGTGGACGACACGTCCGCAACCCCGGCGTGTGACGCTGGCAATCCCATGCGTCTTGTCTGACGACGGCCGTTTTCGGAAGTTCGACGACGCGAAGTTCGACGAAAGAGCCCGCGAGTACGGCCCAGCGTTTTCTTAAAGAGGGGAATCATTCCCGGAAGCATATCGACCGGAGTGGTACGCCGGAACTATGCCGACCGGAATCAAAGTCTCAAGGAGTTTAGCGATCCAATGACAAGCAAGTTTTTGCGTTCTGTCCTGGCCGTTGCGGTTTTCTCAGTGATTTCCGCCTGGGCCCAAACCAGTAGCGCCGCCGCTGCGGCCCCCAAAGATCCGGCGCCTGCGCCGGCCGCTCCGTCGGCCTCGACTCCCATGATGACCGGCGCTGGCACAAAAGTTGGCACCATCAACATTGAACGCGCTGTGCTGGGCAGCAATGAAGGCCAGCGCGACTTCGAAGCCTTGAGCAAAAAGCTTGAGCCCAAGCAGAACGAACTGAAGGGCCAGAACGACGAACTCGAAAGCTTGCAGAAGCAACTGCAGACGCAGGGCGACAAGCTGAACGAGGATGCCCGCGCTGCCTTGGTGAAACAAATCGAAACCAAGAAGAAGTCCTTCGATCGTTCAGTGCAGGATGCGCAAGAAGATGCGCAAAACCAGCAGAAGGAAATCTTTCAGCGCATTCTGCAGAAGATGGCTCCTTCCATCGTGAAGTACGCGCAAGACAGCGGTCTCGGCATGATTGTCGATATTTCGAACCCCTGGCCGCAGAGTCCGGTGTTGTGGGCGAATGAGGGAGTCGACATCACGAAACCGGTGGTGGATATTTACAACGCGCAGTCGGGAGTGCCGGCTCCGGCCGCTTCTGGCGCGGCAACCAAGCCCGCGGGACCGAGGCCTTCGAGCGGAACGGCGCCGAAGCCTGCGGCTCCCAAGCCGACCACACCGCAATAAACGCCGGGAAGTTACGACACCGCTGGTGTCGCAAAGGTTCCACAGGGCCGCGTTCCGCGCGGCCTTTTTTATTTTGCAAAGGTGGTCTGCGAAGAAGTTTTCGGTGTCCTTAGCAATAACCAGTTTCGACCGAGGAGGACACATGTTTGACCGCATACTCACCGCATCATGGGACGAACTTTCGCGCCGCGGGCTCCTGACCTTGACTTCGTTCAGCCTGCAAGCGTTGGCCGTCGGCCTGTTGCTGGTGTTTCCATTGCTGCGCCCGCAGGGCCTGCCTTCGTTTCATCAACTCGCGAGGCCGATCAGTTTAGGGCAGCCGATGGGAGACTTCGCCCCGGTTCGAGCGCACGCGGGCCCAAACTCCACTGGGCCGAGCCGCGCAACCGAAATTATTTTTCGATCACCCTCGCGAGTTCCGAACAGCATCCCGGCTGCGGGCGACGATGGTCCGCCGCAACTTGCGCCTTCCGGCCCCTCCAACTCCGGAGGAATAGGATTCGGCGATCCACGTGGGGTATTAGGTTCGCTGGGCGGCGCGCGACCGATCATGCCAGCGACTGCACCCGCGCCGGTTGTGGCGCCGTTGCGCGTGTCGCATATGAATGAGGGAAATCTCACTCACAAGGTACAGCCGGCGTATCCTCCGCTGGCTCGCAGCGCTCGCATTCAAGGCGTAGTCGAGTTGCAGGCAGTGATCGGCAAACAGGGTGCCATCGAAAATCTGAGAGTCTTGACCGGGCATCCTATGTTGGTGGCAGCGGCGGTCGATGCCGTGAGGCAGTGGCGTTATCGGCCTTACATCCTGAACAACGAGCCGGTCGAAGTGGAGACCCAGATTACGGTGAACTTCTCGCTTTCGGGCGATTGAGGCAGGCGGGAGTAGCCCCGGCGTAACCTTATGACGCGCGGCGCTCCCGCTATAATCGAGCGCAGTGGCTACCACAGTTGAAACCTTGAGCCGCGTGGCGACGCGGCCGACCTGGGCGGAAGTTTCCCTGGCTGCGCTGCGGCAAAACTTTCGCACCGTTTTGAAGCATGCGGGCGCCGGCGTGACCGTGTGCGCCGTAGTGAAAGCGGACGCTTATGGCCACGGCTCGGTGGAGTGCTCGCGGGCTCTTCAGGCCGAAGGCGCGCGCTGGCTGGGCGTAACTTCGCTTGATGAAGCGATTCCGCTGCGCGAGGCCGGAATCGAGTCGCGCATTCTGTTGATGACAGGGTTCTGGCGCGGCGAAGAAAGCGAGATCGTCCGCTTGAAACTCACTCCCACAGTGTGGGAGCCGTGGCACATCGAATCTCTGGAGAACGCAGCCGCGGCGGGAGCTTTTCGGCACGCGGTGCACTTGAAAGTCGATACGGGCATGGGCCGGCTGGGAGTGTCGCTCGATGAACTGCCGGCAGTGCTCGAAGCTTTGGGCCGCGCTCATCATCTGATTCTGGAAGGGCTTTCGACTCACCTGGCTTCCTCTGAAATTATGGACGCGCCCTCAGTGGCCGAGCAGGAGCGGCGCTTTGCCGAGGCGCAGCGCATGGTGCGCGCCGCGGGCTTCGATCCGAGTCTGGTGCACATGGCCAACACCAGCGCTCTGATCTCGCGCCGCGAAACGTGGAACAACATGGTGCGCCCCGGCGTCGCGCTCTACGGATACTTTCTGCCCTTTCAGCGCGCCGGGCGAGAAGTGAGCGGCGGCACGCTGCGGCTGCCCGTGAAGCCGGTGCTGACCTGGAAGACGCGCATCCTCTCCATGCGAAATTTCGCCGCCAATCAGGCGCTGGGCTATGGGGGAACTTACGTCACGAAAGCGCCTGCGCACGTTGCCGTGCTGCCCGTAGGCTATGCCGACGGATACAATCGCCAGCTTTCCAATCGCGGCCGCGTGATCGTGCGCGATCACTACGCGCCCATCATCGGCAGCATCTCGATGGACCTCACGCTGGTCGACGTGACTGGGATTCCTGGGATTGCCGTAGGCGATGAGGTAATTCTGCTCGGAACCAGCGACGGTTTGAGCGTCGATGCCCTCGAACATGCTCGATGGGCTAACAGCTCGCCCTACGAGATACTCTGCAACATTTCCAAACGCGTCCCGCGGAAGTACGCGAGCTAGTCTCTGCTTTAAGGAAGTCTCCTTCCGATTTCATTTACATCAAAATCTTAACCACAGAGGACGCGGGGTTTGCACAGGCCAGGGCGGTCTCTATCTGGCTATACTGCCTGGCGTTTCTGAGCTTCCATGTATTTGCGCAGGACGGCGTTCATCGTGGTCTGGTAGCCGCGACCGCGTTCGCGAAAGAACGTCAGAACGTCAGGATCAATGCGCAGGGTGATCTGCCTCTTGGGTCCCGGCCAGAGAATGGCGTTCTTGAAAAAGTCCGCTCCCTGTTTTGGGATATCGGAATAGTCGATGTCTTCGTCACGCATCGCATCAACGCGCTTCCAGTCCCTCCTGGATGGCCTTTTCATATTCTTCCCGCTCTTCATAGTCCGCCCTTCTCAGCGAAATGATGCGGATGGCGTCGGGTATTGGCTCTGCGAACGCCACGAAAGCGGTGCGACTCTTAATCGTGCCAATCCCAATCCATCGCTCCTCGCCATAGTCCTCGCGCGTGTCGGGCCGGACAAGGAGGGGACCGCGGAACATCTCCTCTGCCCAAGCGAAGTCGAAG
>Ga0074045_10002529_pt1 | contig 16916 bp, 10 predicted proteins | sample BogForMeECP23OM2_FD_94442 | JGI IMG/M metagenome (GOLD analysis project Ga0074045, IMG submission 94442) | Bog forest soil microbial communities from Calvert Island, British Columbia, Canada - Bog Forest MetaG ECP23OM2 | ecosystem: Environmental > Terrestrial > Soil > Wetlands ...
AAAGGCGCCCTTCTCATGTCCAAACAATTCCGAGGCAATCAAGTCGCGTGGGATGGCCGCACAGTTGACGCTAACGAATGCGCGGGAGGAGCGATGAGACCGCCTGTGGATGGCGCGGGCCACAAGTTCCTTGCCCGTCCCGGTTTCGCCAGTGAGCAGAACGGTGGAGTCGGTGGGAGCGACCTTGGATACGCGAGAAAGCACCGTTTGCAGGGCGGCGGAAGTTCCGACAATCTCTTCGAACATCGAGGTTTTGTCGATTTCCTCGCGCAGAACAACATTTTCGTGCTGAAGCCTCTCTTCTGCCTGCTTGCGATCCTCGACGTCGGTCCCACTGGCATACCAGCGAATTAGGCGCCCTTGCGCATCGTGCAGTGGGTTGTAGCGAAAGAAAAACCAGCGATATTTGCCGTTTTTGCCCAGCACCCGTTGTTCGTTTTCAAACGGTACGCTGCGGCTGAGGGCGTTCTGTCGTTCGTCGCGAACTCTTTCTACGTCGTCCGAATGAAATACGCGCGAGCGAAAATCCTCTGCCCGGACATCTTCCAAGGTGAGGCCCGTATATTGGAGCATTATCTCATTCGCGTATGAAATGCGCCCGTCCGGTTCTAGTACGGCGACGAGTTGCGGCGTGAGATTCAGGATCTGTCGCAGCTCCCCTTCGCTCTGCTGAACCTTCTCCTCGGCTTGCTTGCGATCCTCGATATCGGTCCGCGTACCGTACCAGCGGATGATGCGACCCTGTTCATCCCGCAGCGGATTCAGACGAATTAGAAACCAGCGATACTGACCGTCTTTTCCGAGCAGTCGCGCTTCCGCTTCCCATGGAATTCCCTGTGCAATTGCATGTGCGCGATCGTAGCCGAGTCTCTCCCAATCGCCCGGATGCCAAATTCTGTCAAGATAATCCGCCGCGTGAACGTCTTTCAGAGTCAGACCTGAGTATTCGAGATCGCGCCGATTTACATACAGGAATCTACCGTCCGGTTCCAAAACGAAGATGTGCTGTGGAACGGCGTCCACGATTTGCCGAAGCTCCATTTCATCCTGCCGGAGCTTTTCTTCCGCCCGCACGCGGTCACTGATGTCCCGGGCGACGTTCAGCAGGAAGCGACGCCCGCCATACGAAAACAGGCTGGTGTGTGCTTCGACAGGGAAGGTTGACCCGTCCTTTCGCCGATGCCAGTGTGTGTCGAACACGGTTTCACCCGCCGCCGCTCGCCCCGCGACTGACTCCATCTGCGCTCGATCTAACTCCGGGTGGAAGGCAACTGCCGTGTTCCCGATCAGTTCCTGCCGAGTGTAACGAAGGCTCTCGCATGCCTGCCGGTTCACATCAACAATGGTCCCTTGCTCGAGATCCTGGACGAATAGGGCGTCGCCCGCGTGGTCCACGAATGTGCGGAAGCGCGTCTCGCTCTCGCGCAGCGCTTCCTCCGCCTGTTTACGTTCCGTAATATCAACCGCAATGCCAAACAATTTAACGACATCCCCCGCGCTATTCAGGACAGGGTGCCTGGTCACATGAACAGTTTTAACCGCGCCGTCGGGAAGCACGATCCTAAACTCATTGGAGGTATTCACCTTTTCGTGGACCGACCTCTCAAAGCCCCGCTTCACCGCCTCCGAATCGTCCGGGTGGATTCGCCGGAAAACCACTTCCCTGGTCGGTGAAACCTCTTGCGAATCGAATCCAAAAACCCGGAGACATTCCTCGGAAACGTGGACATACCTGTCGCTGGCGATATCGAAAGCCCAACTGCCTGTGTGGGTCAGCTTCTGCGCTTCCGTCAGGTAAGCCTCACTCTGCCGTAGAGCTTCCTCGGTCCGCTTGCGTTCGGTAATGTCGATCGAGGTGCCGACCAATTGAACGACGTCTCCCGCGTCATTCAGGACAGGGTGCCGGATAGTGTGAATATGCTTGGTCGTTCCGTCGGGCAGCACGATCCTGTACTCGTCAGACGTATCTGCCTTTTCGCGGAGTGACTTCTCTATGTTCTCCTTCCACCTGTTCCGGTCTTCCGGATGGATTTGTCGCAAAACTGCTTCTCCGGTCGGTACACCCTCTTGCGGATCGAATTCGAAAATTCGCAAGCATTCTTCCGAAACGTAAACATATTTGTCGCTGGCTATCTCCCAAGCCCAGCTACCCGTGTGGCTCAGCCGCTGCGCTTCCGCCAGATACCCTTCACTCTGCCGCAGTGCCTCCTCGGCCCGCTTGCGCTCGGTGATGTCACGTGCGGAGAGAATCGCAACGCCGCTGTTCTTAAACTGCAAATACTGCGCCGCAATCTCTACGGGCAGCTTGCGCTGCGAATCGGAATTCGTAAGCTCCGTCGTTACCATGCCGTGCTGCCCGGGAGCACGACGTAACTTCTCAACCAGTGCCAAGGTGGCCTCCCAGGCTGTGGGAGACACCAAATCGGAGAAGGAACGCGAAAGCAAAGAACTCCGGCCGATGCCAAGGCGCTCACATGAGGCCGCACTCACGTCCAGAATTTGTCCCGAAGGATGCGCGACCACGAACAGCAAATCACTACTGAGGTCTACGAGCGAGCGGAAGCGCTCGAGTTCCGCGAGACGCTGCCGGAGACTCGGGTAATGAGTCTTGCGGACGGAGCTGTCGCCCAACCCCAAGACTTTACGGCGCAGCTCTTCCGAATTGTCAGAGGGATTCTTCGTAAATGACCTCGATGTCCCGCTGATTTACCTGTCGTGGATTGGTGACAACACAGGGGTCATCCAGCGCGGCTTCAGCGAGTTCGTGCACTTCGGTGCGATGGACCCCGCTCCGCGACAAGGTGTCACCGAGACCTACGGCATCCCGTAGCTGCCGAATCTCAGCGCGGAGCCGCTTGCGAATCTCACTTGAGGTAAGGCCACCGGCTTCGATGCCCAGGGCAGCCGCGGCATCCCGGTAACGTTGCTCGGCGTGGCCGTAGTTAAAATCAACCACACCATCCAAGAGCATGGCGTTGCATTGGCCGTGGGGCAGATCCAGCAGGCCGCCCAAGCTATGCGACATCGCGTGAACCGCGCCCAGGCTGGCGTTTGAGAAGGCCAAACCGGCTTCCAGGCTCCCGAGCATCATGTTCGTGCGGTAGTCCAGATTGTTCGGCTCGGCGATCGATTTCTGGAGATTGGAGCTGATCAGGCGCATGGCTTGCAACGCATGATTATCCGTTAGCGGCGAGTGTCCGAGCGACACATACGCCTCCAGCGCGTGTATCAGCGCGTCCATTCCCGTACAAGCGGAAAGGAACGCGTCCATGGTGGTTAACGTCGCGGGGTCGATCAGGGAGATGTCGGGGACCACCGCCTTGCTGATGATCAGGAGTTTGCGCTTGATCTGGCGGTCCGCGATCACTGCGAATTGCGAGACATCGGCAGACGTCCCTGCCGTTGTGGGAATGCATATGGTCGGTGGCATCGGCGCGCCCACGTTGTCAACACCCACAAGAGCCCGCAGGCCGCCTGGATTTGCCGAAAGCAGGCCGATGCACTTTCCGCAATCGATGACACTGCCGCCACCCACTGCAATGATGACGTCGCAGCCTTGTTCGGCATACACCCTTGCCCCGGCGGTCACTTCGTCGAAGCGCGGATTGGGGGTGACTTGAGTGAATAGCGTGGATTCAAGACCCGCAGCCTCGACGCTCGCAAGGACTTGTTGCGCCCAGCCGGCAGCGACAACACCGGGATCGGAAACGACCAGCGCTTTGCTCCCACCGAGGTTGCGTCCATACTGTCCGGCCAACTGTAAACTGCCAACGCCAAAGACGAATTCTGGCGCCACGAACTTCCGCAATTCAGATTCGCGCGAATGCATCATGCCTCACAGCGGGAGAGAAAAAGCTAGTGTGCTGCAATCTTGAGCCAAATTATCACACCAATGTGCCAGTTGTGGAAGAGACGGCCCACCCGCGACAGGTGACCATGCGCGGGCGAGGATTCGGCACACCTACGTCGATGACGGGCGAGCAAGGCCCTGCCCCAACGATGCCCCGGGGTGACTAAACGCGGCTTTGGTAGAAGAAGGCTTGGCCGAGAGTTTGGCCCCTCCGAGCGTAGAGACTTCCTGCGCAGAATCTTCACGATTTTAGTTAGCGGTCCAATGGGGCCTCATAGCCACCGTGATCGTGGAAGCGACCGTCCAAATGGAACAGAGAGCGTCCAAAACGGGCCATTTTCCGGGGTATTTTCAGCGACTCAGTCGCATAAAGGCAATCGAATCATCGTAAATTATGGAGCGGGCGATGGGAATCGAAATCATCGCCGCTTGGTTTTTCAAGGACTTACAAAGTAGGGCTCGTATTGATTTGGAAGGACTTGGTAGCCTCCGGAACCCTTAATGCCGCCTCGATGCCGCCTTGCTTCCCTAAAATGTTTTTCACAACTTTGCGATTTGCTTCGCGTACTGCTCTGGGTACCGCTTGCGTGTAGATGTTCATCGTTGTTCGGATGTCCGCGTGACGCAGCAGCGCCTGCTGAACCTTAATGTCCACTTCGTGCTCCCGCAACAACGAGGAGTACGTGTGCCGAAACGTATGCCATCCCACGCGTCCAATGCCCGCTGCAATTCCGGCGGGGACTAAATGATTCTCACGAATCTTGCTCGGCCAGAACGGATTTCCCGTGGCTGGATTCACAAACATCCATGGCGAATCGTACTCCTTCGTTCTTTCTCGGTGTTCCTTCAGAACGACGGCCAAATCCGGATCCATCGGCAACGGCCTTGCGGAACCTTCTGTCTTGGTGTCCGCGACTTCACCGATTACCCATGATCTCGCAATTGAAATCGTGGATCGATCCCAATCCACGTCAATCCATTTTAGTCCAGCAATCTCACTGACTCGCGGGCCTAAAAATAGAGCGACGAGCGCCATCGTTCTGTAAGGTTCCCGTAGCTTTTCTAGCAGCCGGTTGAACTCTTCGATGGTCAGAACCTTCGGAAGCCTGGTTCGTTTGGAACAACCTCTTACGCGAACCAGACTCATCGGATTCCGGTCATGCGGGATCAATTCCCATCGCATGGCCCAATCAAAGAGCATGTGCATCACCTCGCGAATGTGCCCTTTGCTCCTGCCGGAAAGTGGCAAACCTTTGATCCACAATTCGACAGCGAGAGGTTTTACGTGCGCGATTGCACAATCCCCCCATTTGGGCCGGATCCGGCTTCTGATCCAACTCAAATAAGTGCACCGAGTGACTTTCCGCTCGGGTAGTGCCTCCAAGACATACCGATCTAACACAGCACCGAACGAGATTTGGTCGGCAGCTACAGAGTCATTCAATATCAATCTCCGACCCTCTGTTGCTATCCAAGCCTCGGCCTCGCTCATTTGGTCAACCGTTCCCAGAATCACCGAATGAGAACCACTGCCATCTCGATACTCCCAGACCCAGACATGCGAGCCAGTCTTACGCGGTTTCTGGCGCACATAGCCGAACTGGTATCTCTTGCGCTCAAACATTGAATTCTCCTTTATGTTTGAGCCTCAAGGGTGGCGTGCCGAGTGTAATTCCATTCGCATCCAGCAGTCCAGTTCACTTGCATAGAAATACCAACGTCCAAAACGGAAATGCCCTGGCACTTTACCCGCGCGCGCCATGCGCTTGACCGTTCTCGGATGGACTCTTACAAAGGCCGCTGCTTCCTCACAAGTCAGAGGACGCTCCATAGCTGAGCGTTTGCCGTCCCCGACCAACCCTGGTGTTGTCGCTCCGCTGTCTCCTCCCCCTGTGGCCCCCTGATCTGACTCTGTGAGTGACAATTCGAAAATTTCTTTGATAGGAGGGGCCGGTTCTTGTGCGCTCTTGTCTTGCTGCTCAGTTCCAAAGAGTGGATCGGACTGTAGAATCGAAGGATTCACTACACGGCGCGAGGCATGCTGTCTTGAGGACGCTGTATTCTCGCGCACACCGAATTGTGTTGGTCGGGTCTTCATGATCGTTACGCAGTCTTCGTGAGAGCCTCTCCTTGATTCTGTTCCAAATTCTGGTCGTTGGCGTGTTGGCCTAGCCAGGCTTTGAACTCGTCGTCGCGCCTGAATAGGACTTTCAGAGCTTCCGTAATGACGTAGGACGGAGTGGAGTCGATGAATTTTGCGTATTGATCGAGCTGTATTTTCACGGACTCCTCGACTCGCGCCTGGATCGTCACTGACTTTGGCTGCTTAGGTGGTGCCTTGATGATTGCCATGCTTTCTCTTTGCTCCTCCCTTACGGTTTTGTCTGACGTGCTGTCTTACAAAGTTCCTCGTTCCCTTCTTCTGCGCGGCCAAAACACGAGCTGCGTCTTCCAGCAGCAAGAGGCGGGAGCGACCCCCGAAGCCCGAAGGGATCGGGCCGCGATTTTGCGGCGCGATGGGGTCGCTCCCGCCTCTGATCGTGTTTTGGCCGCGCTCCGTTTCCTTGCCGTCTCCGTCGCATCTGCCTGCTCTTTCTGTCTCTTATCTCCAGGTCAGGGTGACGCCGGAGGTGAAATCCCCCGGGAAAGATGTCGCCTCGGAACTTTTCACGGCTACGTTTACTGCCTGATGCGGATGCCGCTCGAATAACGCGGCCTGTCCGTTCACTGTTGCCGAAATAAAGCTGACCTGCGAAGGCATCTGGAACTTCACAGATTCAGACCGCACGACGTTCTCGGTAATCTCTCCGGCACGCCATCTCTGATACAGATTCTCTATGCCTGGATTGCCGAATCGCTCTTTCCCCTGGTTGATGAACATGATGTCGTTGTTGCTTATCTTGGCGTAGTTCTTCTCATCCCACGTTCGGCGCGTTCGGAAATAGTCGAACAATCCAAGAGGGGCTGCCGGGTTCCAAAGCCTTTGGAACGTCCCGTGGAACAGCTTCTTGGCACGCTCGAAATTCGTATCGCGGGTTGCGATGTAGAAGAAGCGGAGATGCGAGAGGTTCGTGAAAAGCGTCAAGTACGCGTCCAGATGCGTCCTGAAGCTATCCATGCTTTCAAACCCTGGATCGACGAAACTGAATGTCACCACAGGGGAAAGAGAGACGGCAGGGTTGTGGAACATGGGGAATTTATCCACGAAATAACGGTCCGTGAAGTCGCCCTTGATGGCCCCCGAGTAGCGTTTGTGGGGCAGAATGTTCTTGTCGATCCCCATCTGGTCGCAGAAGAAAGAGAGCTTCTGTTCCTCGGATTCAAGATAAGTGAAGTCTGGATTTCGGAGAATGAAATCGAGAGCAATGAGCCGGGTTCGGATGTATTCGGTCGAATGTACGCGCCGGAAACGGACATTCTCCCTGCCAATTGCCTCATACAGATTGCGTGAGAAAAGATGAAAGACTCGGCCATGCCGGAGGTATTCCTTCGAGCTGGCGTGCTTCTTTTCCACGACTTTTCGGGCAAACGCGACGCTACGTTTGCCCGGTTTCATCTTGATGAACTGGAGAAACTGCTGGCATGTGAAATACCCGGAATGCGTTGCCACAAGGTAGAGGAAACGGGACTCCTCTTCCGTATAGCCGAAATACCGGAGCGCTTCCGTGTGTATGGGGAGGATTTTCACAGGGCAAAGATCCTCGCGCTGATTTCCTGGGTGTCGAGAACGCGGCGCAATTTGGCGTGGTCTTGCTGGCGAGCGAACATGTGAAATCCGGCTTTGGCCTTTTCGCCGAGTCCCTGGGGCCGATAGTCGCGAGTCGCGATTTCAAGATCGAGATGGCGAACATCGCGGCAGTCGTCCTCATACTCGATGCGCAGGTCGGGAATGGGAATCTTGCCGTCCACTACTTTCAGATCGAATTGGTTGGCAATGAAAATTCGTTCGTACCTCGGGTCTTTGTCGGGCCGCATCCGGGAAAGGGCTTGGTAGAGGTCTTTCTTCAGCTCGAAGTCGAGGACGACACGCCTCACCTTGCCGCCCGACCGCTCGATTTCCCTTGAGACCTTCTGGTAGAGCCGGTATAGATCGGCGTCGTGTCGAGCCTCCTTGGGCTTCACAATGCCATGGTAGGTAGCCTGCCGATTGGAGACGAGCTGCGCACGCTCAAGGAGCTTGTGGCCATCCTTTGTCAGAGTTAGAACCTTCGTCGCATAGGACGAATGACCTTCGATGCTCCGCTGTTCGACGAGGCCCTGCCGGGTGAGGTTGCGAACGTCGCCTTCCATCTGCGTGCGGTTTCCCTGGTATCCAAAGCGGGCGAGATCATCTTCCGGTACCACGCGAAAGCTGCCTAAGTCGGTGAGTGTACGAACCTCAGAATCGCGCAGCGAGTATTCCCGGTCTCGACCGCGATAGATCGTTCGCGAGCGGTCGAAACCGCCGCGGGACCGAGTGGAATTCGATCCTCTTTCCCGTTCCGCTTGGCCATGCTTTCTGTCCCTGCGCGAAGACTGACCGGCCCTCTCTACCAGGTCGGGACCGGATTCCCGGTCCCATTGAGTTGGGAATGCGAAGTCGGAAATGCCATAGGGACGGTCCATGGACAGATTCCTTTCGTTTCACCTTGGCGAGAAAACGGGGATAGACTTCGAGTGATGTGCTAAGGAAGCAATCCGGGATTGTGAACTGGCGCAGATCATGTTGCTATTGCTAGAAACAGAACTCAGACCTCCTGGGGACTTGCCTGGTCTTGTTCCTCGGGATACAAAAACACCTCTTCTACGTTCTTTCCAAAAACGCGTGCGATCTTGAAGGCTAACGGTAGACTCGGGTCGTACTTCCCGGTTTCAATAGCGTTGATTGTGCCGCGAGCGACTCCCACATGGGCTGCAAGCTCGGCTTGCGACCATTCTTTTTCCGCTCTCAATACGCGTAACCGGGTCTTCATCGATACCGCCATGAGTAAAGAATCAATCCGATGCTCCACAAAATGATCATGAGCGCGGGAATACCAAGCCAAGAGACGGGATGAAAACCGAAGCTCTGGAGGAAGCCGATAGCCGCAGAAAAAACCAATGTTCCCGTAAAGGCAAACGTCAGAGCACGGTAGTTGATCTGCCGTTCGTGCTCATCGTTCGACCGAAGAAAGCGCAACAGGTACAAGATCGCCGCCCCAGCTCCGACGACAGCCAAAACGAGTAGGGGCGTGCGGAAAGGCAGAATTCTCCCAGCCAGACTGACGGCAATGACGGAGGGAAGCGCAGTCAGATAGAAGAGCAAAAGCGTGGTTCTACGGCGGTCGGCTAGTTCATCTCGAAAGAGTTGATGCAGCACGGTGACCCCCATGAAGACACGCTGACAGTACGCTATACAATCCTCTATGTCAAGTACAAAATACTCTTTGTATTGTTTAAGGTTTTCTTTTGGCCTCCTGGGTGGGGCCACGGTGCGCAGATCACAGACGGGCTTCTGGTTCGGGACCAGGTGCTCTACCCCTCGGACCTCTTGGAAGTCCTTTAGATTCAATGCTGCAAAATCCGAGGTTGTTGAAGGTTGGTGAACTTTGGGGATTCCGCAACCACAAAATCGACTACACCACGTCTCTCGTTGACGGCGATCGATCCTGCAAGTCATTGATTCTGATGATCGATCAACGATTCGAACCTGGTAGCCCCCCTGGTGTTGGGCCAGAGACATGGCACTCAGCGAGGAGTGAATAGTCACTCGAAGCGGTGGATAAGCGCGTGGTTGAGCCTCGCTTTCTATAACTTGGCGAATCGTCGTTGTTGGTTGGAATACTGAGCACACCGTGAAAGACGCCCTAGCATTGATGGTGGTGTGAGAGCATTTTGCGTCGGCGCTTGTGCATCAATCGCCGCGCACGTGGTTGTGTGCCGGATGCCCTCCGCTGCCTGATTGCTATTAAAAACCAATTCGCGAAAACGAGATGATGTGACGCTCGGGCATTTAAGGGTGATTACCGCCCTTGTAAAATGCCGAAGAAGGCACTATGGCGTGTAACCATTCCCGCAAACGGAGGTAACCCATGCGTCCCCGCTTCAGCCTCCTGGTGGTTCTTAGTTGTCTTTCTTCTGCCGCGATTCTCCTAGCCCAGACCCAAACTTCGAACTCAACGGCAGGCGCAACTCCAAATTCAGCTCAAGCTGTCAATGCCCTCCAGAATGCCATCACGGCCCTTGCTGCCAGATCAACGGTGAGCGACGTTACTCTTACTGGTACCGTCGAGTGGATCGCTGGCTCGGAGGACAAAACCGGAAATGTCACTTACAAAGCGCTCCTGAGCACAAGCCGCTTGGATATGAATTTCTCCGGCGGCGCGCGCAGCGAAATTCGAACAGCAGGCACGAGCGGACCTTCGGGAGTGTGGGTCGGACTCGATGGCGTGTCCCACCGCATGGCCTATCACAATCTCCTTGTAGACCCTGGCTGGTTCCCGCTGTTCGCACTCTGGAACATAAATTCGTCACCGAACAGCTTCCTCACCTACGTTGGCCAAGAAACACGCAACGGTGAGGCTGTAGTGCATCTTGTCGCTTCACAACGGTTCCAAGCTTCTCCCGGCGTTGACACAGCGTTGATGCAGCATCTTACCCAAGTGGATGTTTATCTGGATTCCACCACTTTACTGCCCATCTCGTACGTCACTAACATTCATCCCGATGATAACGAGTTGCTCGACATCCCCTCGGAAATTCGGTACTCCAGCTACAAAACAATCGCCGGACTGCAGATTCCCCTTCACGTCCAGAAATTCGTGAACAACAACCTTTCCCTCGACCTGCTATTCCAAAACGCGGCTCTCAATACCGGCATTAGCGCTGCGCAAATCAACACGCAATGATTTTGTTCGTGGAGGACATGCTCATGATCCACTCCGTTCGTTCTGCCCTCTCGCTACTTGTTTTGTTGTTAGTTAGCGGTGGTTGTCTTGCCCAGGTCCAAACAGGAACCCCAGCTTTCGGTTCTTTCGCGGGTGGCCCAGACGTAATCAATCTTGCGAACTTGAATTCGCATATCGATATCCCCATCTTGGCGAAACCTGGACGGGGAATGAGCTTCAATTACGATCTGGTCTACGACAGTTCGGTTTGGTACCCCGTGAAGAGCGGCAGCACGACCACCTGGCAACCGGTGTTCAACTGGGGCTGGGTCGCCCAAACCGCCGTTGCAACGGGTTACATTTCGTATCACATGGCTATGCTAAATTGCGATACCCCTCCACCGATCCATCAATACTATATCTTCAACAACTGGGTCTACTATGACCCGTGGGGCCGTAGTCACAAATTCTATGGAGAGATGGAGTATGACCCCACCAATTGTGACAACGGCAACCAACTCAGCCTCGGCTCCACGGCCCTAGATGGCTCGGGTTACGCTCTTTCCGCCACGCTGAGGGGTCTGAACGTTACTACCCATACCATAACGCTGCCGAATGGACTCGTGTTCAACGCGCCTCTCAATCTGACGGGTGGGTATTCTGGTGCGGCTGCTTCGGCGACGGATCGAAACGGCAATCAGATCTCGGTCAGCAGCACCTCAAGTACTGCGACATTCACGGATACGCTCGGAACCACAGCGCTTTCAGTCTCTGGTTCTGGTACTTCCACGAGTCCAATGAAGTTCACCTACACGTCTCCGTCTGGGGGCTCTCCCTTTTATCAGGTCAATTATGCGAACTATACGGTCGCTACGAATTTCGGAGTGTCCGGAATCGGTGAATATAAATCCTCAGCCGCAGTGCCGCTCGTATCCAGTATCGTCCTTCCGGATAACTCCCAATACAGTTTCACTTATGAGTCTACTCCTGGCTCCTGCACCCCATATTCGGGTACGACTTGCGTTACCGCGCGAGTCAAGATGATCACCCTGCCGACCGGAGGCACCATTACCTACAGCTATAGCGGCGGAAATAACGGCATCCTGTCGGACGGCTCAACAGCCACGCTGACTCGCACTGTTAATCCAGGCGGAACGTGGACCTATGCGCAGGTCAAGGGTTCAGGTGCGGCTTCTACCACCACTGTCACTGGTCCGCTCGGCGACGTGACCACCATCTATTTTCAGGGAATCTACGAAACCCAGCGCGTCGTCAATCAGGGTTCCAGCACCGTCCTCCAGACGACCAACACCTGCTACAACAACGCCTCCTCCCCATGTACAGGCACAGCAATTACACTGCCGATTACCCAACGCAATGTTTCAACGCAGTTGCCGGGAACAGGCAATCTGACTGACATGCACAAGCACACTTACGGCACTTACGGCAACTTGTTGGAAGAGGACGTTTATGATTACGGGTCCGGTTCCTACGGCGCTCTGCTCGCAAAGACCGTTATCACATATGCCTTGCTTGGTGACATTACCGCTTTCCCCCAGACAATCACAGTTACGAACGCATTAGGAGCCACGGTTTCTCAAACCAACTACAACTACGACCAAACCGGTGTCGTGCCCACCTCCGGAACCCCCCAACACATCTCGGTCAGTGCCTCCCGTGGGAATTTGACAGGTGTGAACTATTACATTCAAGGCTCTAGCTATCTCACAAAGAGTTATACGTATTTCGATACCGGCAACGTACAAATGGCCACCGACACGAACGGAGCACAAACGAACTACGCCTACGGCGCGTGCGGGAATTCATTCCCCACATCCGTTAACGAGCCCCTGAATATGTCTCAGTCGTTCACTTGGGACATCAACTGCACCGGGGGCGTCCTGACTTCGACCACGGACGAAAACAGCAATACGACCACGACTACCTACAACGATCCCTACTTCTGGCGGCCTGCGAGCATCAGCTACCCGGATGGAGGACAAACGAGTTGGACCTACAATAGCCCCACTAGCACTACTACCACTGTGAAGATGAACTCATCACAAAACATTGTATCCACTGTTTTGCTGGACGGTCTTGGTCGAACCAAAGAGACACAATTGAATTCCGACCCTATGGGTATCGATTATGTGGACACCACATACGATTCGCTCGGGCGCATCTATACGGTCACCAATCCCTATCGCTCGGGGGGTAACCCCACGGACGGGTCAATAACATACGGCTACGACGCCCTCAATCGTTCGACCTCCGTAACTCTGCAGGACGGCTCGGTCGTCAGTGCCTCCTATTCGGGCAACACCGCCACAGTTACCGACCCCGCAGGGAAGAAGCGTCAAAGCACCTTCGATAGTCTCGGGCGCCTCACGAGCGTCACAGAAGATCCCGGCGGTCTCGGCTACGTCACTACCTACTCGTATGACCCGCTCGGAAATATCCTTGGCGTTATGGAGAACGGGGGCCGTCAGCGCACCTTTGCGTACGACATGCTCTCGCGCCTGACGAGTGAAACCAACCCCGAATCCGGGACCGCGAACTATTACTATGACGCCAATGGGTACAGTGGAGATCTTACCTCGCGGGTTGCTCCGGCGCCAAACCAAACAGGCGGTTCTACGGTCACCACAACCTACACCTACGACCTTCTCCACCGCCTAACCCAAAAAAGTTACTCTGACGGCACCACACTCACGGGGTATTTCGCCTATGGGCAGACCAGTGCCTGGGGCAACACTCTCACGAACCCAATTGGGAGAATTACAGAGGCATGGACCGGCACTTCTTGCTGCGGTACTGGAGGCGCCAGGATTTTCGGCTACGACCCCATGGGCCGTATTAGCCTCAACACACAATACACGCCAAAACTGAGCTACGCTTCCGTGGCGTATACGTACGATTTAGCCGGAAACACGCTCGCTGCCTCAAACGGCGTAGGTATCACCTTCTCTTACGCTTATGATTCCGCCTCCCGTCCCACTCAAGTGACGAGCAGCCTAGTCGACTCCCAGCATCCAGCGACCCTCGCAGCAACCGACTCCAGCGTGGGATACTATCCGTCCGGGCAGATTCGCAAGATGAACTTTGGCGACAACTTGACTCTAGCTACGGAAGTGGAATCGCGCCTACAGCCCTGCCAGATCAATCTCAACTCCAGCAGTTCGCTGTTGACAGGTTGCGGCGTGACACCTCCGAGCGGCACTGTTCAGGATCTGCACTACGTGTTTGGAAGCTGGGGCTCGACCAATAACGGCAGCGTCACAAATTGGATAGCCAGTGGGACTCAGAATTTCAATCGATCTTACTCCTACGACAGCCTCAATCGCTTGTCGACCATGTCCGCGCCGGGGGATAGTTGTTCGGGCCTTTCTTGGAGTTACGACTCTTGGGGCAATCGCACCGATCAGACCGTCGTTTCCGGCACCTGCCCCGCCTTCCATCAAACGGTGAATACCCAAAACCGCCTTGTTGGTCCTCCCTATCAGTACGATGCCGCCGGAAACTCGACCTACGACGGTAGCCATACCTATTTCTACGATGCCGAAAATCGTCTCGTTCAAGTGGACGGCACTTTCGGGACTTGCTCCACCGCAACTGCTTGCTATTCTTATGATGCTCTTAGCCAGCGCGTCGACAAAACCACGGGGTCAACCTCCCTCGATTACGTCTATAACTTGGACGGGCAGGTGATGAGCGAATGGTGTACCAACTGTGCAGGATATACAGGACCTACCACGGAGTACATCTTCCTGTTGAACAATTTCGTGGCCGAGTACAAAAACAACACGACCTATTTCGTTTACTCTGACCACCTCGGCTCACCCCGAATCCTAACCGGACTCAACCAAGCCGTGGTCCAGAACCTCGATTACTTGCCCTTTGGCGAACTCAACTCCAGCGATTCCGGCATCACTACGCACAAATTCACCGCCGACGAGCGTGATGCCGAAACCGGATTAGATCACACGGATTTTCGCCAGTATTCCTCTGCCCAGGGCCGTTGGATGACATCCGATCCCGCCGGTCTGGCCGCAGTCGATCCTACCAACCCCCAATCCTGGAACCGCTACGGTTATGTCCTCAACGAACCGCTTGTTTTGGTGGATCCCACCGGGGCGTGTCCTCCAGGGTATCGGCCTCTGAGTCCGGACGAGAGAGCGGCCCTTGTTAACGCTGCAGACCCGAAGAACTGGAAGGGGTGGTCGTTCGGCATGCCCTCGGATCTGTCGAACCAGCAGATTGACTGCTCGACCTTTATTAATCTAGCGGCTGCTAAGGCCGGCATCTTGATCCCCTGGGTCGGAGCAACGAATTTTGGTACCACGCCGACGTTTTCGCCAATTTCTGCGGGTGATTTACAACCCGGTGATGTCATTCAGTTTCTGACCCCGGGTGGGACCCATTCGGCGATTGCGTCAAGCACAGGTACTAACTTCAACTTCATCGGTAGTCAGACGTCCACAGGGCCAGCGCCCGTCAATAATTGGACAGCAAACCCGTATTGGAATGGCCAGATGTACCAGACGAATCCCAGCAAAGGCGCCACGCCGACGGGATACTTCGAGATCTGTGTACCAATAAAGCCTAAGTCGGGAAAGAAAGGTGGCGGCGGTAGCGGCGGTGGCGGCGGCGTGGCAACGGGCAGTGGTGGCCAGTGGCTTTTCTGGCAACCGGTGCTTTATGGTCCTTAAGGTACTGTTTTCTTCGGAGTTGGCCAGTGGATTTGGTTGCCTGGAGGCTGGCATCAACCAATGAGTGTTCTGTGATTTATTCTTCGATGCTTGCAGTGAACTCAACCTCAGTAGGCCGTCGAGGTTGTAAACTAGGAGTGAAGAGTGACCGTCATGCGTAGACCTGCGTTGTCGAAGTTCACACACTTGCTCCTGCAGATAAGCGCCTTGCTTCTGATTGTTGCCCGACCAGTAATGTCGCAATTGTCGGGCGAGGCGCATCAGCTTATTAACGCGGGACAGAAAATCCAGAACCCACCACCGCCACCACTTCCTGGGACAGACAGCTGCGGTGTTGACTTGAAGAAGGGTGATCTCTACCTCCACTGTGTTTCGTTTGAGCGGGGTATCCCCCATCGGGAGAGCGCGCGGCTGACTTACGCGAGCGACGTCACAAGTTGGGGAATCACTCCCAATGCAGCGCTGTTGGCCTTGGCAAGAGAACCCGTTGAGGGTAAGGGCATCTTGCAACTCATCGATCTTCGCACAGGGCGGACCACGAAGTCGGAATCAGTTGACAGGAGGAGCCGTGTGGAACCAACCTGCGGGACGGTGGTGATGCGTGAGTTTTCGGTGAATGGCAAGGAAAGCGGTTACAGATTCAAGGACCTAGTAGCGGACAAGGAGATCCCGGTTCCTCCGTCCACATCGGACCTGCGGTGTAGCGACGACCGTCGCTACGTGCTCCGACTTGCAGACAATGGTGAACTTTATCTCGACTCTCCGGAGTCGGTGCTTCTGGCGAAGGACATTCGGGAGTTCAATATCAGTCCCGATGGAAACCATATTGCTTACGGAGGGGGAGATTATCTCTGCGCAGGAACACGCGAAGACATAGAAAAGGCCAAAGCATCTTGTCTCGGAATGACATGGATGGCTGGGCCGATGATCGTCTTGAACAATGGCTCCGTGCTGTTCACCGAGCAGACATCGCAGGCCTGCACCTTCAAGGTCTCAGGCAAAGAATTGAGCGACCCCTGTCCTGCTATTTTTGGTTGGAGGCCGGGAGATCAGAACGATCAACTCTTGTCCTTTAATGACAGTGACCCACACGTCGTCAGCTCGAAAACAGGTCTGGCGATCATCTGTGCTCACAAAGACTGGAAGCGTGGGCCAAATTGAACCTACCCGGACGGGCAAGCGTCGCATCCCGTCTCCATTTGACTTGGCAGCATCGTTGCTCAGAGGAGCGATCCGCCATTGGCAGGGTCGGGGGTAGTGTCCAGAGTTTTTCGCACATTTGTTGAAGCATGGGCTTGGTGGTGCTCGGCTCCCCCGAGGGGGAGCCGAAAGTTTTTGTGTGGGCGTTCATGCTGCTTCGCTCGCTTCCGAGAGGCGGTTCATGTCCAGGTGCGTTTGACAACCTGATTTGGCCCACCTTTGATACTTTCATTTGGCCCACCCTAAGGCCGTGATGTTCCTCTTCTTCCGGCGGGTTCTTTCCGCGGCCCCGGAGGGAGCGGAGTCCTGCGG
>Ga0074045_10002530_pt1 | contig 16916 bp, 9 predicted proteins | sample BogForMeECP23OM2_FD_94442 | JGI IMG/M metagenome (GOLD analysis project Ga0074045, IMG submission 94442) | Bog forest soil microbial communities from Calvert Island, British Columbia, Canada - Bog Forest MetaG ECP23OM2 | ecosystem: Environmental > Terrestrial > Soil > Wetlands ...
GGGAGCGATGCCCGGGTCTCCGGCGCAGAAAATTCCGCCGCTTGCGCCGCCGCCGAAATACTCGTTCTAACGGTCCCCTTTGAAGGTCAAGCCGCGCTGCTCAAACAACTGAAGCCTGCGATCCGCCCCGGCAGCATCCTCATCGACGCCACGGTCGCCCTCGCTGCCGGAGTCGGCGGCCGCGCCTCCCGCACCCTCGGAGTGTGGCAAGGTTCGGCCGCCCAGCAAGCCGCCGAACTCGTGCCCAAGGCAGTGAGCGTGGCCGCAGCCTTCCACAACTTGTCGGCTGATCTTCTAAATGGAGATGAAGCTCTCGATTGCGATGTAATCGTCTGCAGCGATGACGCCAACGCGTCTCAACTCGCGCGAGCGTTGGCTGCGAAGCTGCCCGGCGTCCGCGCCATCGATGGCGGAAAGTTGGAAAACGCCCGCATCCTCGAACAGATCACCGCGCTGCTCATCGGACTCAACATCCGCCACAAAGGCCACGGCGGAATCCGCATCACCGGATTGCCGCCGGAAGCGTATCGCTGAAAAGCCCCAGGGGCATAAAGCCCGCATAATTAGCAAGGTCTTGCGAGTTTGTGGAGAAGCTGCGTTATATTCATCGCAATCCGGTGAAGGCCGGGTTGTGCGAACGTCCGGAGGACTGGGAGTGGAGTAGTTTTCGCCATTATGCAACCGGCTGTGAGGGACAGGTCGAGATCGAGTCAGAGTGGACCGCACGTAAGCGCGAATGAAGTGCGGGAAGACTCAGCCCAGCCGTCGAACTGCCCCACTCAAGCCAAAAACCGGCTTGAGTGGGCCACCCGCGGACTTCCCCGCTAGAACGAATACTTCAACGAAAACTGAATCAGCCGCGGTGTACCGATGGTCGAACTAATCGGCGCGGATCCCCCCGCGGGCGAAACCGACGCCAAAGCTGGAATCGCGAATGAGGGATGGTTGAACAGATTAAAGAAGTCCGCCCGAAATCGCAGATCCCCCCGCTCACCCAGCCTGAACATTTTATCCAGCGTGAAATCTACATTCTTCTGCTGGGGTCCAATGATGCAATTACGCGGCGTGTCGCCATAAACCGTGGCATCGCTCGGCATTCCGTTCGAGAGAGTGGGCGCGGAGGGATCGGGCATGTAAGCCGCTGGATTCACCCAATTAGCCAGCCGCGATGACATGCTGGCATGACTCGGAGCCGTGGCGCAATCGAAGCCGGGAGCGAAGGTCGCAGTCGACGAAGGAGTGCTGGCCAAAGCATACGCCGTTCCCCCAGCCGGATCGTAGACCGTGAACGGCGCACCCGATTGCAAGGTGATTACGCCGCTGGCCTCCCATCCCCCGAACGCCGTCCTGGTCGCGCCGCTCCCGTGAGCAAAGAAAGGCAGTTGGTAGACGGCGCTGGTTACAAAGCGCTGCCGCCGGTCGAAATCAGAAAGGCCGCGGGAAGCAGCCGCATCGTTCTGATTATTCACCCGCGTCAGAAACGCCACCGAGGCAGTGGACACGTCATCAATCGATTTCGACCACGTATAAGCGCTCTGGAAATAAAGCCCCTTACCCAGATGGTGGGCCAAAGTGGCTTGCAACGCGCTGTAATGCGAGTCGGAGTTGGGCGCAAAGTCTTCGAAATCTCCCGGAGCTATGCCAATATAAGGTGCGCGTAGAGAAGCATTCTCCACCGTTGTGTCCGTGATCGTGCACGACAATGGCGGAGTCTGGGCTTGAAGATTAGCGCAACCCTGTCCGGGGATGACAACCGGCTGTTGCGGTGTCGCCAGCGTAGCCTGATCGGGATCGTAGGTAGAGCGCAGCCGGCTGCCTTTCGTCCCGACATAGCCTAGTTCCATGAACCAATCACGCCCCAGTTCGCGCTGAATCGTGAAGTTCCACTGCTGGGTTGTGCCCACAACCCAGTGCAGCGGCACCGCGAGTTGAATCAACCCATTCACATTGCCGCTAAAGGCTCCCCCGCAGGCCGTACCGACCGCAGCAGAACCATTCCCCAGCGTGCAGCTCGGGGCCACGCTTTGCAGGATCGCGGCCGTCGGCACGTAGGTCTGAGTGGGATTCGCACCCAGCGCGGGAACGCCGTTGGGAAAGGCAGCGCTCTTGGCAAACAAATTCGCGAGAGTATCCGCGCCGGGGAAAAAGCCCACCAGAAATGGATATGTAGGAGGAACAATGGCGAGATTGTCCACCGCTCCCAGATCCTCGCGCACGCTGTAAATCCCATACCCGCCGCGAATCGAGGTGACGTGATGCCCGCCCACATCATAAGCAAAACCGATGCGCGGCTCCCACACCGAGGCGTATTCGTTATTGAGGCCCGCAGAATTCAGTGTCCCGGTAATGCCGGAGAGTCCGAACTTGCTGACGCACTTGGGATAGATATAAGGTTGCCCTGTCGTGACGGCCAGGCTGGGATTGGTATTGCCGGTATGGCAAAGCGTGTCATAGGGCGCCCCCAGAATTTCGTTTCGGAAACCCAGGTTCAGGGTCAGAGTCTTGCTGGCGCGATAGTCGTCCTGGGCAAACCAGGCGTAGCCGGGAATGCGGTAGTCGTGATTCCCCAGCCCTCCGCCGCCTTCTCCCAGAAGCGGCGAGCCTTGCAGGAAGCTCTGAAAATCCGAATAAGGACCCGTCGCCCCCGAAACAAAGAAGATCAATCCGTTATCGGCGATGGGCAGGCTGCGGCGCATCGCCACCCGGTCGACCTCGCCGCCAAGGCGTAATTGGTGTGGACCGTGAGTCCAGCTTACCGTGTCAACCCAGGTGTAGTTGTCGGAGAGTGCCGACTGCAATTGCGTGGGGTAAGCTCCGAAGGCGAAGGTGTCGAACTGAAAGCGGTAGATGTTGGGATCGCCCGCTTGTCCGTTCACTCCGGTCGCCGTGGGCAGGTTGATGCCGACTTGCGCGTTGGTCACCGGCGGCTGGTTATTCAACTTGTCGCTGATGACGTTGACCCCGAAACGAAAATCGTTGATCAAGCTGTTGTTGAACACGTGGGTCTCGGTAATGCTGCCAAACCGGCTGTGCAGCGGGATGTCGAGCGGGAAGTTAAGGTTATTGGTCCCAGGCTGGCCCCCGGTCTGGATTCCATAGGAGTCGGCTCCGAAGGGTTCGAAGGTATCGGAGTTCGACCAGAAAAAACGCTCCGACAAACGGTCCTTTCCACCGCGGAACTCGCGATCCCAGTTGGCTGTGAACTGGTTGTCCTTGAACCGGCCGGGATCGGTAATGAGGAATGGCTCCGGGGTGAGGCACGAAGTATTCGCGGGGACGTTCGTCAGCAGCGGATACAAATATCCTCCGGCCAAGGCTCCAAATTGATTGCTCTTTGCGTTCAGCAGATTGAACGCCACGGGATCGACGTTGGCGCTGGGAACTCCGCAAGCCGCTGCCAGAGCGCTTGCGGACGCGCGCGCCGCCAGCGGAACATAAGGAATGCCGGGGCTGCCCGGGATGTTGATGTAGGTTCCCGGCGAGTCGCCGCTGCGCTGCCGCGTGCCCTGAAGATTGAAATAAAAGTAGCCCAACTTTGCGCCCGGTCCAATGGGCCCGCCCACATCGCCGCCGAAAATGTTCTGCTTCACCACCACCTGTCCCAGAAAATAATCGTTCGCATCCAGCACCGTGTTGCGGAAATATTCCCAGAGGTCGCCGTGGAATCTCGAGGTTCCACTCTTCAGCGTGGCGTTGATATTGCCGCCGCCGTTTCGTCCCTGGGTGGCATCGTAGAGGCTGGTGCTGACTTTGAATTCCTCAATCGCATCCGGGCTGGGCAGCGGGGTGTAGGTTAATTCGCCGAAGGCGTAATCGGCCACCGTGATGCCGTCGATCAGATAATTGTTATTGTCTTCCCGACCGCCATTCACGTGCATGTAAACCTGTCCACGGCCGAGTTGTGCGGCTCCGTTCAAATCAGACGACGCTCCCGCCGAAAGCGTCAGCAACTGCTGAAAGTTTCTGGTCGCCAGCGGAAGATCGGTGATCGTCTGCGCTCCCAGCGACTGCCCCGTCGTGGCGTCGGTCGTATTTACCTGCTCGACCTGCGACTGCACCTCCACCACTTCCTTCACGGTGCTCACTTTCATCACCGCAGTCATGCGCGTGGTCTCCGTGATGCGCACGACTACGCCGGGAAACTTAGTGTCGGGAAAGCCCGCGGCATTTACCTCCACGGTGTAGGAACCCACGGGCAAGAGCGTGACCGTGAATAATCCCGAGGCGTCGCTCGTAGCCACGCGCAGTACTTCGCCCGTGGCTTCGCTAATGATGTTCACTTTGGCATTTGCGATCACCGCTCCGGAAGCGTCCTGCACCAGGCCGCCGATTGCGCCCGTCGCGCCACCTTGGGCCAACACCACTCCCGTGAAAACTGCGACGAAAAGACTCAGTGCCAGAAGCTTCCGAAGAGAACTCATCTTGTCCTCCAATCTTTAGACCACCACGGACTCCTTCGCCCTGCGAGAGGGCGAACCGCCGGGACCGATTGCTGGTGAGGTAAGCTGCGGATATATCACGATCCTATGGCGATATTCAAGAAATATACGGCGCGGCTGACAGCAACAGCCGAATGCCGCTGATCAGGATTTTGATTGCAGAATCGGCGAGCCGGCCTTCAGGCCAGGATGAAATCGAATTGGGGATAACACCGGAAAGGCTCTGACCCGAGGTTTGTGCGCTAGTCCTCTACCGCCTGCGCGGTCATCTCCGGCGGCTCGCCCCCGCCCGAAGCTTGCGCCAGAATCAGGCGTCGTGCCTCCACCCGAATTTTGGGCAGCTGCAATCCGAACCAGCACGCTCCCGCTAAACAGGCCACCCCGCCGATCGCCACTGTGATTGGAGCCCCCAACCGCTCCGCCAGCGCCCCGCCGAACAGCGCGCCAATCGGCGCCATTCCCATGAACATCATCGAGTAGACGGCCATCACCCGCCCCCGTAAAGCGTCCGGCACCATCACCTGAATCAGCGTGTTCGAAGACGACATCTGCAGCATCACGAAATATCCCACCGGCAACAGCAGAACGACTGAAATCCAGAATTTGTGCGAAAGGGCAAAGACCATAAGGCTGGCTCCGAAGCCGGCACAACACCATGCCACCCACCGCCCCAAACCTTTCACCCCCTGCCGGAAGGCCAGAGTCAAGGCGCCCAGCAGCGCTCCCACCCCGGCAGCGCCCATAAGAATTCCCAGCCCGCGCGCCCCGCCGTGCAAAATCTGGTCGGCAAAAATTGGCATCAACACCGCGTAGGGCATGCCCACCAGACTCACCATTCCCAGCAGTATCAGCAGCGCGCGAATGGGCGCGGTTTCGTTGACGAAGCGGAATCCCTCCATCATGTGTTCCAGCGGGGAGGCCATCGAGGCGCGGCCGGGACTGTGCACCCTCATCAACAGCAATCCAATGATTACCGCGATGTAACTCACCGCGTTGGCAAAGAAGCACCAACCCTCTCCAATCCGCGACACCAAAATTCCCGCGACCGCTGGACCAATCACGCGCGCCCCATTAAACATCGATGAATTCAGCGCGATGGCGTTCATCAGATCGTCCTTCCCGACCATGTCCACCAGGAAGGATTGTCGTCCGGGAATGTCGAAAGCATTCACTATGCCCAGCAGGCTCGCCAGCACGAATACGTGCCGCACCTGAATTTTGCCGAGCAATGTCAAAGCCGCAAGAATAAACGCCAGCAGCATGGAGGCGACCTGCGTTGAGATCACGACGTAGCGGCGATTGATCCGATCCGCCGCAATTCCGCCCAGCGGAGCGAATAAAAATACCGGCACCTGGCTGGCAAATCCCACCGACCCCAGCAGCAGCGCCGAGCCCGTCAGCCGGTAAACCAGCCAGGACTGCGCTACGCTCTGCATCCACGTGCCGATCAGCGAAATCAGTTGGCCGCTGAAAAAAAGCTGGAAGTTGCGGTGGCGCAACGCCCGCCCCGCCACCTGCCACCGCGACTCCCGGGCGGGAGGCGCTTCGCCGCCGTTCGCTGCGGCGCTGCTCACGCTTTCTTGTAATGGGCTTCTGGAATCGGACACGTTGGCTTTTTTTGGATGACGCGAACCGCTCTCTCGATCATAACTTGAAACGCGCCTCGAATCAGACAGCAAATCAGCGACTGGCTATTAGCGATTGGCACAGACGGACTCGTGCCGCATGAAAAAGTGAGTAATCGTGGGTGCAAGTCCCGAAGAGATGGATGGTGGGCCTGAGGCCCGCTGCAGGATTGAATAGAGTGACGAGCTTGGTCTGGACATCCAAAGCGTTCTACTAGAGCGAAATGGCGCTGCTCTCGGCGTCCACGCCGAAGTGTCGCTACAAAACGCTTGACAGCGCATAGCGTCGTTAGAGACGGAATGACGGCATAAAAATGTGATTCAGGAGCGCGCGGCGGCGGGCACTTGGCGATTCTCTTCGCCGCCCCAGAGCGCGCCATGGAAGTGGATTCGTTCGAGGGCGCGGTCAATCGCCACGTTCAGCTCGCGCGCATATTTTACTTCTCGGCCTTTGGCCAGGCGGCGGCGCGCTTCTTCGGGGCTGAACCAGGTGGGGTGGCGCATCGGTTCATCGGCGCGGCGCACCTGGTGAACTTCCATCAGAAAAGCCTTGACCACGAACTCCTGCACTCCGCCGGGCTGCCAGAAAATACCCTTCGAGTGAATGTAGAGATGGAAGTGGCGTGGCTCAATGGTGCCGATGGCTCCGGCTTCTTCGGCGGCTTCGCGCTCGGCGGCCTGGCTGTGCGAGAGGCGGGCTTCGGGCGAGCCTTTGGGGAAGGTCCACTTGTTGCCGCCGTTGGTGTTGACCAGCAGGAACTCGACGCCGTTGCCCCGGCGGCGAAAACAGACCGCGGCCACTTGCAGCGGCAGAGATTTCGAAACTCGCGCGGACCCCATGGCAGCGATCTCCCTGCCAATAGGTTACTCGGGAGATATTTCACGAATGTTAACGTGCAACAAAAATTGTGCACAAGGGCGGTTACGAAAGAGTGACCTGTACCGGAATGGGAATAGGAGGTTACCCCGCTAGGCGAGCCTTCCCCTCAGCGCTTCCCGATCCAATTCATGCTCCCACCGTGCTACCACCAGAGTGGCTACGCTGTTGCCGATCATGTTCACCAGGCCGCGGAACATGCTCATGAAGCGGTCGATGCCGAGGATTAGCGCCATGCCTGCCACTGGAATCGCAGGCACCACTGACAATGTGGCTACCAGGGCGATGAAAGAGGCTCCCTGCACGCCGCTCGCGCCTTTCGAGGTAAGCGTAGCGACCGAGAAGATGGTCATCTGTTGCAGCAGCGTCAAGTGGGTGTTGGTGGCCTGAGCTACGAACAGCGCGGCTAGCGTCATATAGAGGCCGCTGCCGTCGGTATTGAAGGTGTAGCCGGTGGGGACGACCAGGCCCACCAGAGAGCGCGAGCAGCCGAGCTTTTCGAGCTTTTCCATCAGCGTGGGAATTGCCGTTTCCGACGAACTGGTCGCCAGCACCAGCAGAATTTCCTCTTTGATGTGTAACAGGAATTTCATGATGCTGAAGCCCGCGGCCCAGCAAATCGCGCCCAGCACGATGAGAACGAAGAGAATTGACGTGATCCAAAAAGTGGCGATCAGCTTGGCCAGCGGCCCGAGCGAGGCGAAGCCGTATTTGCCGATGGTGAAGGCCATGGCGCCGAATGCGCCGATGGGCGCGAAGAGCATGAGGATATTTACTACGCGGAATACGACGTGAGTCAGCGATTCGAGCAGCGCGGTGATGGGCTTGGCGCGCGGCCCCGCCGACGACAATGCAAAGCCAAAGAGAATCGAAACGAATACCACTTGCAGGATGTCGCCTTTGGCGAAGGCGTCGGTGACCGTGGTCGGGATGATGTGCATCAGGAATTCGACTACGCTTTGGGCTTTGGCCTGCCCGGCGTAATCGGCGACGGCGTGGGCATCGAGCGAAGCCGCATTGACATTGAAGCCGCTGCCGGGCTTGACCACGTTGCCCACTACTAATCCGATTGCGAGCGCGATGGTCGAGACGATTTCAAAATAAAGCAAGGCCTTGCCGCCGACGCGGCCGACTTTTTTAAGATCCTGCATACCTGCGATGCCGGTGACCACGGTGCAGAAAATAAGCACTGTGATGATCATCGTGATCATGCGGATGAAGGCGTCCCCCAACGGCTTCATGGCTACGGCGCGGGCTGGGTCCAAGTAGCCGAGGATTAGCGCCAGCAACATGGCAAAGAGCACTTGCACCCAGAGCGAGGCGTAGAAAGGTTTGCGGGGCGGTGGCACCGTGTTAGTTGCTTCAGGCAGCGAAGGCGCTATGGGAGTGGACATGAATATGGTTCTGGTTTAAACAACGTCGTCGGGTATCACGCGCCTCGGCCGCTTGGGCTTCGCCCTCGCGGGACAGCCGAGGCGGCTGTCTCCACAGGAGCCGTGAAGAAAGCTAATTCATAGGCGGCTGGAGGGTTTTTACCAGCCACGGAATTATTACTTCTTTGAAGATGCGCGGGTCGGGCCATACTCCTACCTGCCGGCCTAGATGTCCGCCGTGGGGATTGATCCATGCCTCTTTGGGGACGTCGCCTTTGCTCAGCAAAAGATATTCGTCGTCGATGGGAACCTGGGTGTCGTTGACTCCGGCGAGAATCAGCATCGGTGACATGGGTTTGCCGAGGAGGCCCTGAGATACCAGCGACATTTTCGGCAGATAATCTCCCATCTCGTCGAGCGTGTGAACCCCTTCGAGAATATTCATCAATGCTGGGACCTGATCGAACAAGTATTCGCGATTGCCCAGTAGAGAGTTCATCAGAAAATCTTTCTGAAAGAACTTATCCACCGGCGGAGACTGAGCGCTGCAGCCGCGCAGGCGCGCGTGCTCGACGATCGCCATCTTTGTCGCCCAGTAAGCTCCCCAACTTACGCCATGCATTGCGAGGCGATTCTTGTCGATCTCCACCCGCGATTGCGCGTAATCGAGTACGCGCGACAACATGCGATCAGCGGTCTCGCTAACCTTAATTGGATTTTGCCCTGTGCCCGGGCCATCGACCGCCAGATAGCCGATACCATAGGGAAGAATCGCACTGAAACTTTCCGTCAGATCTTCTTTGCGGCTGTCGAGACCATTCACCGCAATCACCAGCGGCACGGGGCCTTTCGCATTTTTCGGCAGGCGCAGGTAGCCGATGATCTCTTTGCCTTCGAAGGGAATGTGCACGACCTCGAGCGGTGGATCGAAGAACTTGGCATGATCCAGAAATGCTTCGAGGGCTCTTTCATACGAACGCTGCTTGCCGGGAGAGGCGGGGATGGGCCAGCGTCCGAAGGAGTAGAGGCGCCAGGCGCGGATGTAATCGGCATTGGCTTTGTCGGGATTCGATTTGTCTTTCTCCAGCGACTTGGCTTCGTTGAAGTAGCGATCGGCAACCTGCATGAAGCCGGCGGCCCACTCGTCTTTATCGGCAGTGTGGATAGTTTCGAAGGCTTCTTTCACATCGGCGGGATCGAGGCCGATCAGGGGATATTGGCCGACCTCGGCGCGGTGGATGGCTTCTACTTTGATTTCGTCGATGGTCCGCTCGCGGCGCGGCTCTTGTTGAGCCGAGGCGATTGGAAAGAGGACCGCACATAATATAGCGGAGAGGATTGCGAAAGGAAAATGATTGGTTTTCATAGCTGGGCCTGTTTCTTCGGATTTCAGTGACGCTAGAGTCGTCTCACGAATGCATCAATCGAGTAATTCGCCACGTCCCTCAGCGGCTAAAGCCCGCGTCGTTCTCTGCTCTGAGCGGCACGACTGAAGTCGTGCCCTTCCCGATTCTTCCTGTGGCAGCGTTTAGTAACTCGCGAAAAAGGCCGGACTGAACTGCATCCGGCCTTCTCGCACCCGCTGCGCTAACTGCACAACTAGAACGTAAACTTCAGGCCCAACTGAACCGAACGTGGTCCGCCAGAACCTACGGCGGGATTTGCCGCGGCTATGTCTGGCGTGGCGCAGCCGCAGCCGAATGGACGAACCGAGGGATCATTCAGGCCGAAACCGTTTTGACCGCCGTAAGGGTTAGCGAAGTTGGGATGGTTGAAAATGTTGAAGAACTCGACTCGGCCCTGGAGCCGCATGGTCTCTCCAAAGTGGAAATTCTTGGCTACGGAAAAATCGAAGTTCCTGAAGCCGGTGTCCTCGAACATGTTGCGGCCCATATTTCCGAACTGGCCAAGCGGTGGCGGAAGCATGACGGAACTGCCGTTGGAATAGCAGCCAAACAGATTCAGAGCGGCGGTCGAAGCTCCCACTGCTCCTCCGTCCACAGCTGAGGCCTGCGTCACGCAGGCCGGGTTGGAGGCGCCGGAGAAGTAGGGAATGCCAGCCCCCTTCTGCGACTTGAAGTCGGAGGTCTTTCCGTAGAAGCTCCAACGAATCGGAGAGTTGGCCGGCGGGCTTACGGGCAACGGGCCGACGCCGGATGCATCGGTTCCTTCATCCATCGGCCCCCACGGTTGCGGGCTCTCCAGCGTGATGATGGAGTTGAGCTCCCAGCCTTCGCGAAGCTGTCCGAAGCCCTTTTGTCCGGGGATCGCATAGGTGAGCGACACGGTCAGCCGGTGCCGGATGTCGAAATCGCTGCTCGCATATTCGGCGGCGGGGTTGTGCGCGTTCTGCGGCAAGCCGGAGCCGTAGCCGAAATCCCAGTTTGCGCCCACATCATCGAGGGCGTGCGAATACGTGTAGCCCGCGACCATGCTCAGGCCGTGGTAGTTGCGCGCGTTCAACGTGACCTGCAATCCGTCGTAGTTCGAGCGGTAGACGTTTCCCATCTGAAAAATGTTTGACAGGTAGGGGAACTTTGTTGCGAATGGCCGGTTCGCCTCTTCTCCGCCGGTGCTGTCGGGTGCACAATTGTTAGGATCGGTGTAGCCCGAAGCGATGCATGCGGTAATAGCCGCCGCGGGCCATCCCGATCCTACCGGCGGTTGATTAATATCCCGAATTCCCGTCAGATTCGTGCCGTGATTCCCCACATAGGCGGCCTCAATCGAAAGGTTCGTGGTGAAGGCATGCTGCACGTTCAACGTCCAATTCCAGACATAAGGTGTGGTGAGGCCGCGGTTAACGGTCATGATCGGGCACGGACTGTTGAAGCAATTGATTTTGCTGCCGCCGTAAAGCGGCCCGTTCGCAGCGTCCCAGGTAGTCGGGTAATTCAAGAAGTTCTTGATCGTGACGTTACCTGTAGTGATGGTGCCGCCGGATGTATCACCCGCGGCGTCGATCGGAGCTCCCGTTGGAACGCTGCCCGGACCGAAGGCATTGTTGAATGCGACGAACGACTGCCAGTTCACGGTTTCGTAGATCAAACCGCCGCCGCCGCGCAGCACAGTTCGCCCGTTTCCGCCGATATCCCATGCGAAGCCGGCGCGTGGACCGAAGTTCGTATGATCGGGATTCCACAGGCTGCTGATCTGATGGCCGACCTGAACCAGACCCCTGTTCGGATCAAAATTTCCCAGCAGATTGTGAGCTTCCTGGGGCACAGTGCTGTATTCGTAACGAACGCCGAAGTTGATGGTCAGATTCCTGGTGGCGCGAAAGTCATCCTGGAAAAATCCTGCGTACGCCCAGTTATGCAATTGCAGCGTCGGATTGCCCACGGTCACAGAGGACTTGAATGGCGCGCCCGCAAAGAAATCTTCAAGCGGGGCAGAACCGTTGGGACCGGGGTTCGCGCTGTCAACGCTGCCCAGGAATGTGATGCTGCCCCGGGCATTGCCATAGGCAGCGTTCTTTACGTCGTCATAATGGAGTTCACCGCCGAATTTCAGGGCGTGCTTACCCGCAGTGTACGAGATGTGATCGATAAACTGCGTAATCGAATCGGGTCCTTGGAACTTGGGCCACTTGAAACCACCGAGTCCCGGGAAGAAGTAGCCGCCGAAACCGATGCGCGGCAGACCTCCTGTTTCAGGTCCGCTTACGCCTGTATCCAGACCGTAAGTGGAGGCGGGGGTGTTGAGATCGCCCGGAAGAGTTGGCTGGTAGAGGCGGTTGTAGCCCACCCGGGCCTCGTTCACCAGGCGGTTGGTGGGAGTCCAAATCCAATTGCCGCCGACGACTTGCGCGCGGGTGTGAATATCGGAGAGCCATTTCTGCTGCAGTTCAGGAAAATCTTCGACGGTGCCGGTGTTGTTTCCAAAAAAGTACGTTCCGCTGACGCTGCTTCGTTCGTTGAGTTTGTAATCGATCTTGGCGACAACATTGTTGACGTGGACGACGTTGTTAAATCCGTTCGTGATATTGATGTTGGGAGCCGTGTTGGTGGGAAATCCTGTGCCGTTGCAAGTTACCGAGGCGCCGGAAAGCGAGCAGCCTGAAATCAGCAGGCTGGCCGGGCTCACGATCACGCCAGCCGTCTTCGCAGCCGGCTCTGTGATATCTGCGATCACATCCGGAATGCTGTCGGCGCAGTCTCCGGCAAAGCCGAAGGAGCAGGTTCCATTCGGCGCCATGTGCACCATCGAAGGACTGGTTACACCGCCGTAGGAGTTGCCCACGTTGTAGCGCTGGCCTTCGTAGGCGGCAAAGAAGAACGCCCTGTCTTTAATGATCGGCCCGCCCAGGCTGCCGCCGAACTGCTCCAGCGTGCGCGTCAACTTGGTATTCGGGGCGTCATTGAAATAGTTTCGCGCATCCAGTGCTCCGTCGCGGCCAAAACCGAAGGCGGTACCGTGAATTCTATTGGTACCGGACTTGAGGCCCACGTTGACGACCGCTCCCGGTTTCCAGCCATACTCGGCGGGCGGGTTTTGCTGCAAGTTAAATTCCTGAATCGCGTCAATGGGCAGGATGGTCGCCGAGTCGCCGGCGATTCCTGCGCCATTAATAATGGCTTGTCCGGAGTAGGGCTCGCTATTGAACAGTCCCTCAACGAAGTAGGCGTTATCTTCCGCGCGAAGGCCATCGGCGCTGGTGGTGGAGAATCCGCCGCCAGGGTAGCGCATCACCCCCGGACGCAACTGCAGAAGGTTCTCGTAGTTGCGGCCACTGAGAGGCAGGTCGTTGATTTCCTGGTTGCTCAAGGTGCCTCCCAAGGTGGCGGAGGTGGTGTTGAGCAGCGGTACTTCTTCGCTCACCACTACGACCTCGGAAACCTGGCCCGGCTGAAGTGCGAAGTCGATGCGAGCGTCGGTTGCGACCTCGATGACAATGCTTGGCCGCTCCTCCGACTTGAAGCCTTTGGCCTCGACGTGAATCCTGTAAGTTCCTGGAATCAGGTCGGGAGCGGCGTAGTCTCCGGAGGCATCGGTGGTGAGGGTTCGCGAAGTTCCGCGCTGAGTGTCGGTAACGATCACGCTCGCACTGGCGACGGCGGCGCCGCTCTGGTCGGTAACGGTACCTAGCACCCGCCCCGCAGTGGACTGCGCCACAGCGACCGGAGACAGACGGTTCAGAGCGAAGATCAAAAGAGTGATCTGGATAGCCAGACTCGTGATGTGACCCGCAGACAGGGCGGTGCTTCTGATTTTCATTCTGGAACCCTCGCGTTGCTGGTCCGACAGCCATACCACCCTCTTGGGAACTAAGTCAAGCAAATTCTCCAGAATCATCCCTCGTATGAGCTACAAAGGATCCTTCTAAGTAAAAGTCTTGGAGTTTTTTCGCAGGTATTTTCGTTGTGGGAGGTCTTGGGCCAGCTTGCAATCGGTGCCTACGAAGTGTTAGTGTCTGCTGTCATACCATCATACCTAGAGACCGGTTATGCTCGGCACCCGCTCAAAAAGCGCAGAAACACCACCGCGAGTTCTGGAGCTGCGGTATAGTAGCCAGACCATCGCCAGCACCCCCAAGCTGGCTCCTGCGGGAGAATACTCAGTGTACAAAGTGGTTCGGACCTCACGCCTGTACGAGCAGATCGTTCAGCAAATCGAAGACTCCGTCCTCAACGGCTCACTGAAACCCGGCGACCAGCTTCCAGCCGAACGGGAACTGGCCCAGCGGCTGGGCGTAAGCCGGACGGCGGTTCGCGAAGCGGTGAAGACGTTACGCGAAAAAGGCCTGGTCGAGGCCTACTCCGGCCGCGGGACGTTTATCACCAACGGAACTTCACAAGCTGCGCGGCAATCGTTCGATCTGATGGTGAAGATCGGTCAACAAGAGGGATCTCCTCATTTGGCGGAGTTGCGCCTCATCCTGGAGCCGGGAATCGCGGCCCTGGCAGCGACGCGGGTAGACCAGGAAAACCTCACGGCAATGCGTGAGGCCGTCGCCGTGATGGAACGCTCCCAGAAGAATCCTGAAGCCTATATCGAAGCCGATCTTGATTTCCATCTTGCCCTGGCGGAAGCGGCGGCGAATCCTTTGATTCTTTCCTTGATCGATTCCATCGTCGGGCTGTTGCGCGAGCAGCGCATAAAAATCTTTAACGTCGCAGGCGGGCCGCAGCGCGGACAATTTCATCACAAGCGCATTCTCGAAGCGGTGGAGCGGCGCGACCCGGAGATGGCCCGCAGCGCCATGCACGCCCATCTCGAGCAAGTGCGGCAGGATTCGCAGGTATCTCCGCCTGCCAAGTCTTCAGGAAAACCAGCGTCATCCGGTTCCAGAATTACCGCATAAGATTGCTGCGTCAGAAACGTGAGTGGAGAGCGGTGTAGGCAAGTTCGGAGGAGCGGTGGCGAAACTCGGATTCATCGGCCTGGGAGTCATGGGCAGCCAGATGGTGAACCGGTTGCTCGGCAAGGGTCACACCGTGACCGGCTACAACCGCACCCGCTCGAAGGCGCAATGGCTGGTGGAAAAAGGGATGCAGTGGGCCGACTCGCCGCGCACGGTAGCGAGCGGCTCCGATTTCATTTTCGCCATGGTTACTAACTCTGCAGCGATCTCGGCCATCAGCGAAGGCCCGGAAGGAATGCTGGCAGGGTTAACCGCGGGCAAGATCTTCATCGACATGAGCACGGTGAGTCCGAGCGTGAGCCGCGCGCTGGCCGCCAAGGTGCGCGACAAGGGCGCGGATATGGTCGACTCTCCGGTCTCCGGCAGCGTGATCACCTTGCAGGAAGGGAAGCTTTCGGTGATGGTCGGCGGGCGTCGCGAGACGTTTGAAAAAGTGAAACCGCTGCTGCTCGATATTGGTCCGAAGGTGACCTACGTCGGCGACAACGGTCTGGCACTGTCGATGAAGATTGCGGTCAACTTGAGTCTCGCGGTGCAGATGCTGGCGTTTTCCGAAGGCGTGTTGCTGGCGGAAAAAAGCGGCATCGCGCGCGAAACCGCAGTGGACGTGCTCACCCACAGCGCGGTGGCGTCGCCGATGATTCAATACCGTGGACCCTTCGTGCTGCAGCAGCCGGAGGAAGCATGGTTCGATGTAAATATGATGCAGAAAGATATGGTGCTGGCGATGGATCTGGGCCGGCAACTTGACGTGCCCTTGCCCTCGACGGCGGTAAGCAATGAGATCCTTACGGCGGCTCGCGGCATGGGTTGGACGAAATATGATTTCGCCTGCATGTTCGATGTTCTGGCTGCGATGTCAGGCGTAAGCACTCCCGTGACTGCGGGCGGCAAGAAAAAATGACGACCGCTACCTCCAAACCTGAATTGGGCCGCGACCCTGCCGTTGAGCCTGCGTCCGATCAAGAGAAATGGCTGCGCGCTTATCGAAAGATGGTGAGCATTCGTCTGTTCGAAGAGCAGGTGAATGAAGTTTATACGCGCGCTCTGATGCCCGGACTCGCTCACTTGTACAGCGGCGAAGAGGCCGTTGCCGTGGGCATCTGCGAAGCTCTACGGATCGACGATTACATCACCAGCACGCATCGCGGCCACGGGCACTGCCTGGCCAAGGGCGCATCGCCCGATCGCATGTTCGCCGAGTTGCTGGGAAAGGAAGCGGGTTATTGCCGGGGCAAAGGTGGATCGATGCACATCGCGGATCCGGCGACTGGAAATCTCGGAGCGAATGCGATTGTCGGGGGCAGCGTGGGGATCGCTACGGGCGCGGCTTTTGCGGCCAAGACCCTGGGCACGGATCGAGTTGCGGTGTGCTTTTTCGGCGAAGGCGCACTGGGCCAGGGCTCGCTCTACGAAGTGATGAATCTGGCGCAGTTGTGGAAGCTGCCGGTGATCTACGTCTGCGAGAACAATCAATACAACGAGTACACTCACTTTACCGAAACCACAGCGGGAACAATTCTCGGGCGGGCCACCGCTTTCGGCATCGAAGCGGCAAGCGTGGATGGACAGGATGTCCGCGCGGTTCACGAAGTCGCGACGCGACTCGTGAAGCACGCCCGCTCCGGCGCTGGCCCGGCGTTTCTGCAGTGCGATACCTATCGCTACGGCGGGCATCACGTCGGCGACATCAATCGCGATTACTACCGGTCGAAGCAGGAAGAGCATTTTTGGAAAACCGATCGCGATCCGATTCTCGTATTGGCGAAGTGGCTGATCGATCAGGGTTATGCCGACGCCGCAGCGCTCGATGCGATTACTCCTGAGATTCGCGCGACTATGGAAGAGGCCGTGAAGTTCGCGATAGCCGCGTCCTACCCGAATGTCGACGAAGTGGAGAAGCACGTGTATGCCTGATCGCGAACTCACCTTTGCGCAGGCCGTGCGGGAGGCGCTGGCCGAAGAGATGCGCCGCGACTCTCGGGTTTGCGTCATGGGAGAAGACGTGGCCGAGGCGGGCACGCCTTTCAAAGTTCTTTCGGGTTTAGTCGAGGAGTTCGGTGCTGGGCGCGTGGTCGATACGCCCATTTCTGAAGCTGGATTTACGGGCGTGGCGGTGGGCGCCGCCATGACCGGACTGCGTCCCGTGGTTGACATCATGTTCGGAGATTTCATTACCCTCACCATGGACCAGATGGTGAATCAAGCCGCCAAAGTGCATTACATGTCGGGCGGGCA
>Ga0074045_10002531_pt1 | contig 16915 bp, 13 predicted proteins | sample BogForMeECP23OM2_FD_94442 | JGI IMG/M metagenome (GOLD analysis project Ga0074045, IMG submission 94442) | Bog forest soil microbial communities from Calvert Island, British Columbia, Canada - Bog Forest MetaG ECP23OM2 | ecosystem: Environmental > Terrestrial > Soil > Wetlands ...
GAAACTCAGCCAGTTCATGGGCTAGGACAGCTTGCTTAGGAGAATTACGTTTGCCCGCAAGGTTATTTAGCGCCAAAAGGAAACTGGCAACATCTTAGTGATTCCTATTGGAGCCTTCCAGAAAACCTCTCAATCTCCTCGTAAAGAAATTGAACGGTGAAGTAAGCATTAGGCTCAAGAATGACGTCGAATATCGCGGCCGCATGATCGACGCCGACAGCCACATGAATATTATCTTGGAAGGCGCAAGCGAGTACCGTGGAAATTCGCTGACGGCAAACTATGGTAATGTGATTCTCCGAGGTAGCAACATACTCTACATTTGTGTGGACGCTGGCAAGCAGGTCTAGCACTTACGCCAGCAGTGACACCACAGTTGAGTGATCAACACACCGCGTCGCAAGCGGAATCGGACCTTCTAGTGGAACTTGCCTCAAGACTTCAGGAACTTGGAATAAACGACCCATCCGTACTGAACAAGATGAAATTAGATTTCTGTAAGGAACATGAACTTGATCGAATGCCGCGCAACTCTGACATACTTAATGCTCTTCCGACGGCTGATAAAGAACGACTAATTGCCAGTCTACAACTCAAGAAGGTAAGAAGTGTCTCTGGCGTAAACGTTATCGGGGTCATGAGCTCGCCTCGTGGATGTCCGCATGGCCGTTGCGTTTTCTGTCCCATGGAAAATGGGTATCCGATGAGTTACGTATCCGGCGAACCCGCAGTCATGAGAGGCTTTCAGTCTGGATATGACCCATTCATACAGATTACCTCTCGCTTGAACCAACTCAAAGCCATCGGTCATACGCCCTCGAAGATCGAGCTTGTAATTCAAGGAGGGACTTTCCTAGCGGCGCCCTTGGATTACCAAGAACACTTTGTTAAACGATCACTAGACGCGGTCAATGACATTGATTCACGATCATTGGATGAAGCAAAGTCCCTAGCGGAGACGGCTAAGATGCGGAACGTGGGATTAACGGTTGAGACAAAACCAGATTGGTGTAAGAAACCTCATGTTGATCAACTGCTACGATTCGGTGCGACAAGAGTAGAGATCGGTGTACAAATACTGGATGATCCCATTTACGAATTGACGAACCGTGGACATACGTTACAAGATGTTGTCGAGTCATTCCAGATAGCGAAAGACGCTGGCCTAAAAATTGTAGCTCATATGATGCCGGGTCTACCAGGCTCGACCCCTGAAAAGGACTTCGAATCATTTCGGACACTCTTCGAAGACGAACGATTTCGCCCCGACATGGTGAAGATATACCCATGTCTCGTTGTAGAAGGCACAACCCTCTATGAATGGTGGCAAGAGGGCAAATACACACCTTACAACACGAGCGAAGCCGTAGACTTAATCGCCAGAGTCAAAACGATCGTGCCTCCCTGGGTTCGAATAATGCGTGTCCAACGAGAGTTTCCTGTGAAGAGAATAGCCGGAGGCCCAAAAAGCGGAAACTTAAGAGAACTAGCCATTAACAAGCTCAAACTGGAAGGAAAGAGATGCAGATGTATAAGATGCCGTGAAGTGGGGCATCGAATGCTGAAGGAAAAAGCATCTGTAGACATCGCACGTTTCCGTACCGTGAAACGAACCTATCGTGCGTCATCTGGATCGGAACTTTTCATATCAGTTGAAGATCCAGAGTCGGACATTTTGATTGGTTATCTTCGAGTTCGCTTTCCTTCGACAGGAGCTCACAGACATGAAATTAATGATGGCTCAGCAGCAATAGTTAGGGAATTACATGTTTATGGGCCTGAAGTGCCGGTGGGACAAAGGTCCGATAGTGCATGGCAACACAAAGGGTTTGGCCGCATGCTCTTGAGCGAGGCGGAGCTTTGTGCCAAAGCCGAAGGTGCAAAGAAGATGGTGATCATAAGCGCGCTTGGAACGAAAGCATACTACAAACGCTTTGGATACGGATACGACGGTCCGTACATGAGCAAGATTCTATCATGACACCTCGGGGAGTGTCGACATCAGATTCAAGTTCCAAATGAGGTATGATGTTGGTAGACGATTTTCAGTACACAGGCCAGTGTAAAGAGATTTTAGAAACGGCGTATGCCCACGTAGGTGACAAAATACGGTTGATCATAAAGCGAGGCAATTCTCCGGAGGTTGTTGAAGGTCTGCTCATGCCACGATTCGCAACCAGAGACGACGAAGACTGTGTCGTGGTCAAACTTAAAACGGGATACAATGTGGGTGTAAGAATTGATTCAGGTACCAAAATCGAAGTCATAGGAAAAGGTACAGAGCCACATTTCAGCCGTCCAGAACTACCACCACGACAGCAAGGCCTACCTAAAGTCTGCATCATGAGCACAGGTGGAACAATAGCCAGTCGCGTAGACTACAGAACAGGGGCAGTCAAACCGGCTTTGGATGCAGACGACCTTCACAGTGTCGTGCCTGAACTTGCGCAGATCGCAAACGTAGACGCGAGCATTATCTCCAACATATTCAGCGAAAACATAGGGCCGCCATTCTGGTCAAAAATCGCTGAGTCCATCGAAAAGGAGATACGAAAAGGCACGGACGGAATAGTCGTAGCTCATGGAACCGATACTTTAGCCTATACCTCGGCTGCGTTAAGTTTCGCATTAAACAAACCACCCATTCCGATAGTTCTGGTTGGCGCCCAGCGGTCTTCCGACCGCCCAAGCTCCGATGCTGCCACAAACCTTCTCGCCTCCTCAGCAATTGCTGGACAAGCTCCGTTCGCTGGGGTTGTGATCGCTATGCACGATTGGATATCTGATGAAACCATAGCCGTTCATCGAGGTACTAAGGTGCGCAAATGCCACACGAGTAGGCGCGACGCGTTCCGAAGTATCAACACCTCACCCTTGGCTTACTACGACCTGATCCACCGTACGCTAAAGATGAACACCGATGACTACGATAGAAGGCGAAACCCGAACGATTGGTCTATCAAACCGAAATTCGATCCAAACGTCTTACTCGTCAAATTCCACCCTGGACTCTCAGCAGGAATAATTGACTGGGCTACAGCGACCGGATACAAAGGACTCATCTTGGAAGGTAGCGGACTAGGGCACATTAGCGAGAGTCTCTTCAGTTCCTTAGAGAGAGCCATAAAAAACGGGCTAGTTGTAGGAATGTGTTCCCAGTGTATCTGGGGAAGAGTACAATTGAACGTCTACTCAACAGGAAGAGATCTGCTGCGAATCGGAGTAATTCCACTCTACGACATGCTCAGCGAAACCGCGCTTGTCAAAATGATGTGGGCCTTCGGCAATGAGCGTGAACCTGAAAACGTGAAACAGATCATGCGCACCAATCTCGCACAAGAATTTTCGGAACGACGAGTAATCGAGGAGAAACACGATGGTTGAAGAATCAATGCCAATCAAAGCCGGACTCGAGGTCCACCGACAGCTAGATACGAAACACAAACTCTTCTGCGCCTGCCCCACATTTCTAGGTGAGTTAGAACCGGAACAGAAATTCTTGCGTAGGTTCCGACCGACGCAAAGCGAACTTGGACAAGTTGATCGAGCAGCACTCTTCGAATTCAATCGAGGGAAAGGAATCAATTACGAATACGATCACCAAACGGCGTGTCTAGTGGAGTGCGACGAAGAACCACCAGGGACGCTCGAAAAGGAGGCGATAGAAATCTGCTTGACCGCCGCTTTGCTCTTCAACGCTAGGCCTGTAGATGAAATTCATGTCATGCGCAAAATAGTGATAGATGGGTCAAACACTACGGGTTTTCAACGAACCTGCGTCATAGCAATGAACGGAAAAATGGAAGTCGACGGAAAAACAATCCCTATTGATCAAATCTCTCTAGAGGAAGACGCAGCGAGGAAAACAACGCAGACACGTGACACCACCGGTTATCGGATCGACCGGTTAGGAATTCCTCTTATTGAAGTCACCACTGCACCCGTGCTTCAAACTCCAACGGAAGTAGAAAAAGTCGCTCTAGCAATCGGCAACATTTTGAGAACAACTCGCAAGGTTAAGCGAGGATTAGGTAGCGTCAGACAGGACCTGAACATCTCAATACCTAATGGATCCATCGTCGAAATTAAAGGAGTTCAGGAACTTGAATTATTAGGCAAAGTCGTGAAGCTAGAAGCAGATCGACAGAAGGCATTACTTGAGATAAAGGAAGAGCTAAGAAAGAGAAACGTGCATGCTGAGGACCTTTTACGAAACTATGTAGACGTAACCCGCCTCTTTAAAGAAACAAAAGCACGCGTATTCAAGGAAGCCATCTCTCACAACGGCGTAGTACTTGCTGTAAAACTTCCAAAGTTCGGCGGTATCATAGGTAAGGAACTGGCCCCCGGACTAAGACTGGGTACTGAGATGTCCAGTTACGCTATCTTTGCAGGAGGCGTAGGTGGTATATTTCACTCAGACGAACTCCCCGCATACGGCATAAGCCAGGACGAGATTGAAAAAACAAAGACCAGTCTCAGTCTCGAACACACCGATGCTTTCGTCTTGGTCGCCGACGAGTATGTCCGAGCCAAGGAAGCTTTGAGTGCGGTCATAGATAGGGCCATTGACGCGATCTCAAAAATTCCCGAAGAAACCCGTAACGCAACACCTGACGGCACAAGCAAATTCATACGGCCAAGACCAAGCGCCGCGCGAATGTATCCTGAGACGGATGTACCCCCAACCACCATAACTGACGAACTAATGCTCAACTTAACCTCTAATCTTCCGGAGAAGCCTGAAATCACAATTGCACGCCTCCTCACGAAATATTCGTTAAACCAGAAACTCGCAAAGCAGCTCCTTGACTCAGATTACCTTCAACTTTTCGAAACGATTGTCGCAAGCTCGGCAAATGTCCAACCGTCATTCATAGCCACATTCCTGACTGAAACTTCCAAAAGCCTAGAAAGGGAGGGAGTGCCGGTCGGTACTGTACCCGATGAAAAGATCCAGAATATGTTTAGACTCGTAAATGACGGCGAAGTTGCCAAAGAAACGATGCCGGAATTATTGAAATGGCAAGCAAAAAATCCACAAGGGACAATGACGGAAGCAATAAAATCTCTCGGTCTCCGTATGCTGAGTAAGACTGAACTTGACAGCATAATAGAGCGACATATATCTAAGAACAAGAAGCTAGTAGCAGAAAAGGGAACAGCTGCGTTCGCTTCTATAATGGGATCTGTGATGGCAGAAGTACGTGGCATGACCGATCCCAAACTAGTAACGGAACTAGTCAAAGCACGACTCACAAAGGGCACTCAATAATTTCAAGGATAGCATTCGTAATGTGCGGAATATCCGCTGTCGCACTCAAGAAAGGAACGGTTGGGCCGGCAATCTATGATTGTCTAACCAAACTCGAGTACCGCGGCTACGACTCAGTCGGTGAAGCGACAATATTCAATGATGAATTGACGATCAAGAAGGATAAGGGCAAAATAGCAGAAGTAGAAGAGAAGCTTCACCTATCTACGCTCCCCGGACTCATTGGGATAGGACACACAAGGTGGGCAACTCACGGTGCACCCTCCAAAGAGAATGCGCACCCGCACACTGACTGCAACAATACCGTGGCAGTAGTTCACAACGGCATAATTGAAAATTTCCTCACTCTACGAGAAGAACTCGAAGCGGCAGGTCATCAGTTGCGATCAAAGACTGACACTGAAGTCGTGGCACACTTAATCGAAGCTAATCTTCGTTCAGGAAACGGATTTGTTGAATCGGTCCGGTCGGCGGTGAAGAAGCTTCAAGGAGCATACGCGCTTGCTATCATTTCGACCGTTGAACCCGACAAAATTGTTTGTGTGAGAAGAGAAAGTCCGCTTGTCTTAGGAAAAGGCCAAGATGGAAACTACTGCGCATCAGACATTCCTGCCTTTCTCTCCAAAACCAACCAAGCCATCTTGCTCGAAGATGACGAGATGGCAGTCCTTACGTCAAATCAAATCCGCATACTTAAGATTGAGAACGGCGACGAAATAATCCGCGAACCGTTTACCGTAGACTGGAATGTGGATCGTGCAGCCAAAACCGGATACGCGCATTTCATGTTAAAGGAAATCCATGAACAACCATTAAGCATAAGAAATGTTTCCCGAACCCATCCTATGTTCCTCGACCTAATGGCCGGAGAACTCATCCGTGCAAAGAAGATCTTCTTGGTTGCATGTGGAACATCGTATCACGCTTGCATGGGAGCAGCTTATGCTTTCTCAAGGTTGGCAGCGCTCTCGGTAACGCCTGTAGTTGCGTCAGAATTCATAGACATGTACAGTGGACTGATTGATTCCGAGACAGTGGTTCTAGCGGTTAGCCAATCAGGCGAAACTGCCGACACTCTTAACGCTGTAAGAGGTGCCAAGGACAGAGGGGCAATAATCCTTGGTATTACTAACACCATGGGCTCTAGCCTTACCCGATTGGCGAACGTCTACATAGGTCAAAATTCAGGACCGGAGATGGGAGTAGCGGCAACCAAAACGTTTACCGCGCAATATACGATACTCATACAGATAGCGATAGCATCGGCGCGAAAACGACAGGTAATTACACAGAAAGAAGTTGAACGACTTGAGTCCGCAATTTCGCAACTACCCGACTTAATTTCATTAGCGCTGCGGCAGGAAACCCGGATCAACCAGATAGCGGACAGATTCATCGATAAGAATAGTTTCTGTTTTCTAGCAAGAGGCGTTAACGTGCCAACCGCACTCGAAGGACGACTGAAGCTGCTTGAACTTTCCTATCTGCCTGCCATCGCCTATCCTGCTGGAGAATCCAAACATGGGTTCATTTCAGTTGTTGAACAAGATTATCCAGTAATCTTCATCGCGCCAAGAGACGAAACCTACACGAAGATCATCGGAAACATCATGGAGATGAAGGCGAGAGGTGCACGTATTATCGCTCTCGTGGACGAACAGGACAAGGACGTGGTAAATCTGTCCGATGAAATAGTCAAATTGCCCTCTGGGATTCCTTCTGTTCTATCGCCCATCGTGTACGTAATCCCGCTTCAACTATTCGCTTACTACATGTCAGTCAAGAAGGGAAATAATCCAGACTTCCCGAGAAACCTAGCGAAATCGGTGACAGTCCAGTAAGAGAATCGATAGTGTGAAAAGATGAATCGATCCGGCAAACAAGACCAAGTGCTGTTAAAGAGTATGGCGAAAGCGCAGGCCTTACTTAAGGAAGCGCAGAGTACTCGCTCGGATAAACGCTCCTTCATGCTCGCGTTGTGGAAGGCAGCTGCAGAGACTGAATACGTTGCGTTTCGAATCGCCTCCACATTGGGATTTGAAGATTATTTTGCTACAAATATGGATGAAAACCAAGGAGGCGATCAATTGGAAATCGCTGAACAGTTACTCAAGGAAGCTCAGAAATTACTCGTACAACAGCCACAGCAATCATATGATTCTGTAAGGAAAACTGTAACCATCCTGCGCAAACTCTATGGAGCCGAAGAGAAAGGTAAGAAAGAGGACGCCCCTGAAACTATCGACGAATAATCGTTAATGCCGCTCGAACAATTACGCACCTATTCTTCGGTCAATTATGTCATCGGCCGCAGGTCCGGTGCCAAGCAGCGTTACAGGAATTCCAACCTCCCTTTCAATATTGGCAATGAATTCCTTGGCCGGTTCAGATAAGCTTCCGAACTCCTTTGTCGACTTCGATGCAGGGAACACAACATCGAGTTTCGTGATTGCTATCTGGGTGGCACCATTAAGATGCACCGCTCGCCTCGCCAGGTCGAAGTTGAAAGGAGCGGCCCTTCTCTCTCGTCCTGTGACTGTTCCAAACTCTTGCCATCCTCTCTTACGCGTCTCCTCAGACGATAACTCCCCGACTAACGGACCAGATCCAACTCGAGTAACGTAAGCCTTGAAAATAACAATCACATCTGTCACGGCTGTCGGTCCAACCCCCACATCAGCGCAGGCTGCAGACGCAGTTGTATCTTTCGAAGTGGAATACGGATAAGTTCCATGATAAAGTGAGAGGAACGTCCCCTGAGTTCCTTCGATTATGACGTTTTCACCCTTCTCCAGCGCAGTATGCACCTCAACATCAACTTCGCGTAGGTATGGTGAAAGTTCCGGAACATCTCTGGCGAGTTTTGCCGTCCGCATAACCCTTGCTGCGTTGCACGCCCCGACACCGCTCTTGGTAGAGCCCACGGTCTTGCTCAAATGCTCAGATTGAGATTCCTGATCAATATGCTTCTGCTCGATGACGGCGCACTGGTAGTCAAGTCCAAATCGTGATTTGGATTCTGTTAATTCCACCTCCTGAAGTATGACTTTCGGGTTAACTGCGACACCGGAACCGATCAGGAGCCTCGCTTTGTCGTAGACAAATCCGCTCGGCAGAAGCCTCAATGAATAACGCTTCCCGTGGTATTCCACTGTGTGTCCTGCATTTGGTCCGACCCCCGCACGTGCAATGATTGACGGCTTGTCCTTTAGCGCAAGATGCGATACTATCTTGCCTTTTCCCTCATCACCGAAAAATCCACCAACGATTACTGTGCAAGCCACGAAGTATCCCACGCATGGGGAAGTCAAAGTGAATTTAAGCTTTAACGAACTCACGAACAACACTGTGACGCGGATATCGACGGGAGAGAATTGTTCAGTCTGCCCGTCGAATGACATCACAGCGCTGGCTGAGAGCGCTCTGCACTTAAAGGATTCATCATCCAGTTCGATTGATTTGTGACTCGAGCATTAAAAGATTCACAGTCGATGTGTGTCATCCTAGTTCCTGAAGCTTGTCTTCCTCCAACTGTCGGAGGATGGCCAATCCAAGAGACGTCAACGAAAATGATGTCTTGCCTTCGAGAGTCGATTTATCCAGAAATCCCTGCATGGTGAGGGCCTCCGTCTCTTGGGAAAATTGGTCTGATTCCACTTTCAGGTCTGCTTTCAGTATCTGTTCTTGAATCGCCCTGGGGCCTATTCCATTCAACCTCCATAATGACAGCAGGATTTTCCCAGAGAGCTCCGAAAGCTGGTTGTCGGGCATGCGGAGATGGATAATTGACACTAACTTATCGATATGGATGAAACTCTGATGTTTGGTAATGCGAACATTAATATACCGTTTGTCGCTGTTAGATATTGACAGTACATGGCAGCCGATGAAGCTACAGCTTTCATGGAAGTACTATCGAAAAGTCCACAATTCAAAGTGCTAAATGTCCTGGCTGAACGCCCGCAGGACGAATTAACGAAGACCGAAATTGCTCAAAAGGCAGGAATCGGGCGAACAACGCTCTATAGAGTTTGGAACGACCTAGAACGAATGAGGGCGGTTGCACCGTCACGTCACGTAGGCGCCGTTACACTTTATAGAATGAACCCCCAGAGCCCAGTCGTTCAATCTTTTCTCAGCATCACACGAAGTCTAACCACTGTCACCGATGCTGTCGCACGAATTGAGCAACTTCGCAAGTTGGAAGATTCAGCCAAATCAGAATTCGGAGGCACGGTTCCTCCCGGCCCCAGCGCCATGATCAAACTTCTCAAAGCCAAAGCTCTCACACGCGAGACCGCTCGACCGCGATCCGAACTTCAACTCACAGCACATGAAGCCGATACAATAAAGGGAATGGTAAATGCAGGGTTGATTTTTGACGTGAATGGAGCCCTCTACCTGACCCAGCTTGGTGCGCAGGCAGCCCAGGGAGCTAGTAAGATCTGGAATTCGGATAGCTCCCAATCATTAGATCAAGCGATCAGCACAGCAAAAGTCGCGCTGAACCTAATCAACCAAGAAATACGTCGGCTTAAAGGTCAAATGCCAAAATAGCGCCCGCTCATTTTTCGCGGAAACGTATCGCTAAGATATCGGAGAAACTTTAAGTTAACCTACTGATTTTAGTCCGCTATGCCGACGGACACAAAGTATCTTTTCATAACCGGCGGCGTCATGTCGGGAATCGGTAAAGGAATAACTGCTGCGTCAATTGCTAAACTCCTGCAAATAAGAGGCTTTAGAATATCGATAATGAAAGTTGATCCATATCTGAACGTTGACGCTGGAACTATGAACCCCATTGCTCACGGTGAAGTTTTCGTGACAGAAGATGGCGGAGAAATCGATATGGATCTGGGGACATACGAGCGATTCCTCGATCTGAATCTCAGCCGAGATCACAACACTACAACCGGGCAAATCTATCTGACCGTCATCAACAAGGAACGCCACGGCGACTTCCTGGGCCAATGCGTTCAGATCATACCTCACATAACTGACCAAATAAAAACTGTGATAGAAAACGTAGCAAAGAAAACAAACCCTGACGTGTTGTTGGTTGAAATCGGAGGAACCGTAGGAGACATAGAAAGTCTACCGTATCTAGAAGCAGCAAGACAGATGAGGCTTGAGAAAGGCCAAAATCACGTATTATTTGCACACGTCACGCTTGTTCCGGCACTTGACGTGGTCGGGGAACAAAAGACAAAACCCACTCAACACAGCGTGCAAGAACTTCGAAGAATCGGCATTCAACCTGATCTTGTAGTAGCGAGAACAATTGGTCCGCTGATGATTGGCCCGAAAAAAAAGATTGCCTTATTCTGCAACGTCGAGGAACGTGGGGTTTTCGCTTCACCCGACCTCTCAACCATCTACCAAGCACCCTTGGAGCTTAACTCGCAGGGAATGGGAGACTTCCTAACCGATTGCCTCCACTTGCCCAATCGGAAAGCTGACTGGGCAGGTTGGGAAGATATCGTTCACAGATTCGTCAATCCTAATCAGACAGTGTGCATCGCAGTATGTGGAAAATACGCCGAACTCGCAGACTCATACGTTAGTGTTATCGAAGCGTTAAGACATGCGGGCGGGGCATGTGACTGTAGAGTTGACATCGAAATAATCGAAACTGAACAGTTTGAAACCAATCCCTCCGACTGTTCTATGCTTTCAAAATTCGACGGCGTTCTTGTCCCCGGAGGGTTTGGATCAAGAGGAGCCGAAGGGAAAATTGCGACCCTAACTTTTGCCCGAGAGCACGACATTCCAACGTTAGGAATCTGCTTTGGGTTTCAACTTGCGGTAGTGGAATTCGCACGGCATAATGGCTTTCAAAAAGCGAACAGTACTGAAATCGATCCGAATACGCCCCACCCTGTCATCGATCTAATGCCAGAGCAAAGGGATACTGATTTGAAAGGAGCAACGATGCGTCTAGGAGCGCATCAGATTCGCCTCTTTCCAGCTACGAAAGCCAGCCAACTCTACGGCCGAGAAGTGATATCGGAGCGGCACAGACATAGGTATGAGGTAAATCCCTTCTACGTCGACAAAATTATGAAAAGCGGCGGCATCTTTTCCGGTTGCAGTATGGACGGAACACGAATGGAGATATTTGAGCTTCCAAGCAAATTCTACTACGTCGCCACCCAATTCCACGCCGAATTCAAGTCTAGACCAAATAGACCATCCCCACCATACTTTGGATTGGTCAGAGGCGCCCTTGATCGAAAAATGGGTAAACCTGCACCGCAACTAACACCAATAATCAGCTCGCAGCAGAACTGATTACTTTTCAGCCCTTGTCAAGGAATCCAAGCAAGAAGTTGGCTTGATCGCCGCCAATTGTTTGCTTCTTCGCATACCACATTCGATAACCTACATTCGTTACACGAAATTTATTTCTCCTCAGACCATTCAGAACCTTGCGGTTACTTACTAGGCATGAGGCTTCGATCGGTTTTCCTTCATACTTGTTTGTCAAACGCTTGATCAATCTGCCATCGTTCTCATCGAACGACGCGGTTCCAACCCACGGACCGAATTCTGACATATCATTATACGTCTTCACAACCAGAAAGGACTCGTTCTCTGAACCAAATATTACCCCATGCCGATTTTCGGTTAGTAGCAGACGGAGCAGCTTCGATCTATCTGCGCCAAACGCTTTCCTGTCAACGGCAAGCATTCTAGGTAGCAATGGCTTCCCAAAATCTCGGCCATGCTCAGACCGGTATCTCTCAGACTGGGGCTTACGATGTAATCTGACGAATCGTACATCTCTAACGAAACCAAGTTTCTCATAAAATCGCACATTCTTCCACATGCAGTAGAGCGCAATCCTGCTGATTCCCGAACCTCGAAGGTAAGCCACAGCATGTTCAACCAACCTTTGTCCGATATGTCTTCCTCTGGCCAACTCTTTGACAACGACGTTACCTATCCAAGCAGTATCCTTGCCATAACTTGTAGTCGTCACCATACCTACGCGCTTCTTTCCAAGACAAACGATGAAGCTGCCTCTTGGATCTAGACGAATTATTCTCTCGAAATCGGTTCCGGTGATTCCCCATCCTTCTAAATTCGTTAATCTGATTGCGAAGGAGATATCTGCGCGATGCATTCTCCTTATTCGGAGAATTTGATTCATGCCTAGCATTTTCCCTAGTCATCGTGCGAAACTAAGGGAAGATCCGATTGATTAGACGCGGGAACGGTATTGCGTCACGGATGTGCTCTAGCTTACAGACCCATGCCAGTGTTCTCTCGACACCCATACCGAATCCTGAGTGAGGAACTGTACCATACCTTCTGAGGTCGACATACCAGTTGTAATCTTCTGTTTTTAGACCTTCTTCCTTAATTCTGGCTAGTAGCAGTTGTAAGTCATGTATCCTTTGGCCTCCACCAGTAACCTCTCCATATCCTTCCGGAGCCAGCAGATCTGCAGAGAGTGTGACTTCCGGGTTGCTTGGATCCGGCATGTGGTAGAACGCCTTCACCCCTTTTGGATAATGCGTAACGAAGAATGGACGGTCGAAGTTTTCCGTGAGCACTTTTTCTTCTTTCCATCCCAGATCAGTGCCCCACTTGAAGTCAGGTTTGGACTTTTGAACTAGCTTGACCGCTTCACTATATGTTATTCGTGGAAAAGGAGGGGTAACGTTTTTGAGTTCATCTGGATTTCTGCCGACAAGCTTCAATTCCTCAGGCATTAATTCGCAAGTCCGTTGCACAGCACTAGAGACAAGTTCCTCCTCAAGCCGCATTAATCCGGCCAAATCCAACCAGGGCTCCTCAACCTCCAAATGCCAATACTCAGTCAAATGCCTCCTAGTACGCGATTTTTCAGCTCGAAATGATGGAGCGACCGTGAATATCTTGCCGACTCCAAAAATCATGGCTTCGGCGTAGAGTTGCCAACTCTGAGTCAGGTAGGCTTTCTGGTCAAAATATTTTACTTCGAATAAGGTTGACCCACCTTCAACTGCGGCGTTAACCAGAATCGGCATTTGTACTTCCAAGTATTCGTGGTCCACTAGCCATTTCCTAAACTCCTCAACAAGTCGCGTGCGCAAGCGCAGTATTGACTGCATTTTCGGGTTGCGAATCCAAAGGTGCCTATTGTCGAGCAGGAAGTCTGGTCCATGATATTTCTTGGCTATTGGGAATCCATCCTCGGCCTGGGAGAGTACACTAACTCTCTCACCCGTAATTTCGTATCCGCCAGGGGCACGATGGTCTTTGCGTACTAACCCTGAAATTTCGACGGCGCTCTCAATGGGAATGTTGCGGAGACGCTCGAACTCCTGTGGGTCCACCTGGTCCTTCTTCAAAGTGCATTGTATGATTCCTGTCCCATCGCGAAGTTGTAGGAATAGGATTCCGCCTCCTGCGCGAATATTCTGCACCCAACCTCGAAGCCCAAGGTGGGTGCCATCAAACTTGCCTGCGAAAATGTTCGCTATAGTGTGCGTCGCATCTACCATAATTTCTCATCGTCTAATCGTGGGCTAATCTCAAATGCCTGATATATGTTCGAGAGTGAATTAGATGTGGCGTTAAAGCGTTCACCCATGGCTGCGAACCAGACGAACGTATATTTCTTATTTAAATTGATCCGAGCTTTACCGCACTTCGTACCAATAACTTTCTCTGGGTTATTTTGGCAACTTCCCGTTGATTCATAAACCTCAAGCAGCACTAATTGTGGCAGTGAAACTTATGACTGCATCCGACCAGCAGCTGACGAAGCGACTTGCCGACATGAAATCCTTCTTGGAAAAACGCGTTAAACTGCAAGAAGAAGAGCTCAATTCGCTGCGGTCGTTCCTGGAGGTCATCGACTCCTTGCTAGCGGAACGAAGCTTCAGACAAGTCGAAATTCCTGCCGCAGCGATTCCCTCAAAAGCCGGTCCTGCACAACGGTCGGATAGCATACCCGTCATGACCGTCGATGGCGTACGTATCGCCTCAATGATTGTTGAGAAGGACTCCCTGCAAATCACACCTGAAGCTAACGTGAAGCTTGATTCTAATTCGCCTCCCTTACGATCCTTCTTGATTGGTAAAGTTCTCGAACCCATGCAAGCAAAAGACAGAGAGTCAGCGGGCGCTGGAAGTTTACCGCCTGAAAATATCCTGGCCTACGATCTCGAACAAGAAAATGGGCGATTGAAAGCGATTCATGTGCAGAATTACGGTGACGAGCGTAGGTTGCTCGAGTTAAAGAATGCTGTTCGTTGGACTTTTCGAAGGATGTATGAGAAAAGTATCAAACCGTGAGGCTAACGTTGTCTCGAAGCTATGATTGCTAACGTCTTGGCTTTACTCCCTTCAATATCTCGCTTCACTCTATCGACTTCTTCCTGCATTCGCAGTCGAAAGCCCTCATCTTTTATTCCGGACAAATTGATTGAGACATTCGAAAGCGCGCCCAGTGCTGTGGAGTGAGCGAGAAATGTTGCTGTTTGTAAATCGGAAATGGCATTCATGTTTGATGACGAAGCAAGCTTCACTGCAAGATCGAAAACTTCAGTTATGGTTTGGGCAGTTTTCATGGGAACCTCAGCCGCATTCTTGAGTCGGGCTTGAATCTCGCTAGTTCTTCTTTGTCTCTCTTCTTCGCTTGTATTCGGTAAGCGGTAGGCTTCAATTAGCTGCATGTAGCTTCTAGAGTCTTCATCGACCAGGTTAAGCAAACGACTTCGCAGAATCTCGCTCTTCGCTAGAATATCTCGAAGGTCAGGCCAAGCCTTCTCAAATTCAATCTTCGTCAAAGTTAGACGTGAAACCATGGAAATCAAGCCGGAAGCCAAACAGGCGGCGTAAGCGGAAACACTTCCGCCACCAGGTACCGGTTTGTCTGAAGCAACAGTGTCGGCGAAGGATGCTAGATCGAAGTCAACCAGCCGTTGCGGTTCTACTTCAAATAGCCTCTTTTCCAGAATTTGGTTTTTATTAAATCCATGAAGTTTTAGGTAGAATTCGGCTGAGTCGGTCAACGCCTCCATCGGAACCAGTCCGACGATTTCGCTGTTTACCACATCGACACCGAAATGCACTGCGAAAGCATTGACTAAGTTGAATGCTTTGAAAAGTTGGCTTGACTTGTAATCAATCATGTTCATTGAGACTTGAACCATGTCTCGACCCTTGAGTTCGAATCCAAGTGCTTTGACGTACGTTAAACCGCCATCTCGCGCACGCACCTGCCTAGCGATATGCTTCGCTACTCCTACATCCTTGGTTCGCAAGTTGACGTTGTATGCTATGAGCACTTTCCTGGCGCCGACCGCGGTTGCACCTGCGGTAGGGTGAATGGCATGTGGCCCGAAATCAGGGCGATACTCCTCGTTTCGACCAATCTTTTCTCGTAATCCCTCAAACTCACCATTCCGAACGTCCGACAAGTTCCTGCGTTCAGGCCTAGTCGCTGCTTCCTCATACAGGTAAACCGGCACTTTGAATCGTGAAGCATACTCGCTAGCGAATTCCCTTGCGATTTGCACACAGTCTTCCATGGTGACTTCGGATAATGGTATGAACGGCACCACGTCTACTGCTCCCATTCGGGGATGCTGACCACGATGAGTGTTGAGGTCAATAAGTTCGATCGCTTTAGCGCTGGCTGCTAGTGCAGCTTCCCGGACTGCTTCAGGTGAACCTACAAAAGTCAAAACTGAACGATTGTGATCCGCGTCCGACTCGACATCCAGTATTCTAACGTTCCGAGTTCTGGCTTCCTCAACAATCGCATCGATAACTTCCTTCCTACGGCCTTCGCTAAAGTTTGGAACACACTCGACAATCTTCAACCTTATCGTGACTCGTTGAGTCAGATTAGAACTAATTTCAGTTTCGGTTAGGGCGCGGGATTATATGATCGAAGCATTAACTCGCTTCGGTCGACCATACGGGAAATAGGTTTGGCGTACTTCAAATCATTCAGAAACTGCCGACATCCACGTGGAACAGATATTGACCAAGGCTAGAACCATCGACGTGCAGAGAAATGGAAATAAGTAAATCCATTTGTTGATGGGACGCTGTTCGTTATGCCCGCGAATACTCGGTTACCTGATGTGCAGATGCCGAAAGAAGTTCCGATTACAAAATACTCCTTCGTCGATTATTTTAAGGGATTCGAATCGGTGAGTGCCGTTAGAGAAATCTTTGGCGACCAAACAGCAAACGTCTTGTCCGAGCTTCAGGTGGAATTTTTCGGAACCAGATTCGGCTATATGGGGGTAAGCGATGAAGATGGACATGTGTTCGTTAGTGCAAATTACTTGAAGCAGGGTGACGCACGAAGTATCTATTTGGATGTAGTCCATGAACTCGTGCACGTTCGCCAATTCAGAGAAGGAAAAGCGCTCTTTGACGAAACTTACGAATATGTTGATCGGCCAACGGAACTTGAGGCCTACAAGCACACCGTGAAAGAAGCGCGTAGACTTGGTATGTCAGATGACGAAATATTTGACTACCTGAAAGTAACCTGGTTGAACGATCAAGAGGTAAGGCGTCTAGCCGAAAATCTAAAAGTAAAACCGTCGTAGCCCACTGAAAACCCGGTCATGGCATTTCATCATTGACCGAAAAACGTACCAGTAATCGAGCCTGCTCCTGAAA
>Ga0074045_10002533_pt1 | contig 16910 bp, 17 predicted proteins | sample BogForMeECP23OM2_FD_94442 | JGI IMG/M metagenome (GOLD analysis project Ga0074045, IMG submission 94442) | Bog forest soil microbial communities from Calvert Island, British Columbia, Canada - Bog Forest MetaG ECP23OM2 | ecosystem: Environmental > Terrestrial > Soil > Wetlands ...
CTCAAGCCGTACCCGCTCGGCCATATACACGCGAATCGCCAGACCGACGAGGGCCGAGACGAGGGCCGCGACGAAGAAGACGATACTGAAAATGAGAGATGTCGTGAGCATAGAATCGGCCATGTGAAAGAACGAGGGAAACATGTCCGCGGCCCGAAAGCTTGGCAAGAAGGCGGCCGGTTGAAAAGCGTTATTTCGTAGCGAACATGCGGTCGCCCGCATCGCCGCGCATCGGAACGGTGTCGCTGTGGTCGTTGACATGGTCGTTCGGCATACCAAGCAAGAATGTCTTGGAGCGACGCTGTTTTGGCTGGATTTAAGCCGACAACCCTGTTGAAGCGGGGCGACGGCAGTCGAGCCGCCGCCAATGTCGTAGCCGCCCCGAAAGCTCTAATCGCGATCCCGAAGGGATTTCCTTCTCGGTTGGCGATGACCTGCATGTGCTGTGAGGTGTAAACGAGGTCGGCGTACATCGCGCGCATTGCCAGCGCAGTGGTCGTGACAAGCATGGGATTCACCTCGCGACTGCCGTGATCTCTCAAAACTCCCCATTTTTATCCCAAAACCTCACAGTGCGAATTTCTTGATCTTTGCGCCGTCACTGACCGCTCAGGGGTTGATTTGACGCTTTCGACGCGCCACCGGGAAGCGGCCGCTCCTTGCGCGAAGGCGACGGCCAGAGTCGACGTAAAGCGGCTGAGGCAGACCGCCTGCACGACGGCGCTTGGTCAGTCGGCTCTAGCTTTGCGGCCCGTGGGAAGGCATGTTGGGGGCCACGGGCGCGCAGTCTCCGAGTATTCGATTGCCGTTCCCGGCCCATCGTCAATCTCTGGGGAGGGAGTTCATGTTCAGCCGCCGAACCTTTCTCAAAGCGGGAGCCGCCGCGGCGACTGCGGCCACCGGGCAACGCGCCGCATGGGCCGATCCGGTCGCATTCGCTGTTGCGCCCGGCGACTGGCGTACCTTCGAGGTCCGCACAGTCATCGAGATCGCATCATCGGACCCCGTGCAGATCTGGGCGCCCGCAGCCGCATTTGACGATTCCCTCTGGAGCCGGCCCTTGGACACGGATTGGACCGGGAATGCTGAATCGGTCGAGTTCGTACGAGATCCAGTTTATGGGCTGCGATGGTTCATCTCGTCTGGCGCGGCCGGACGGGCGCTCGGCGAGCGGAGATCGTGAGTCGGGCTGCGACCCGCGACCGGTCGGTCCTGATCGCCGCAGGCGGCGGTCAAACCCTACCGATCTCGGCGGAGGAGCGCGCTCTCTTTCTCAAGCCGACAGCCTTCATTCCCACAGACGGGATCGTGAAGGAAACGTCCGACCGGATTGTGGCGGGCGCCGCGACCGATCGCGACAAGGCGCGCGCGATCTATGATTGGCTGGTCGCAAACACCGAGCGCGTTGCGGCCACCCCCGGCTGTGGCTCCGGTGACGTCGGGGCGATGCTGTCGAGCGGGCGCCTCGGCGGCAAGTGCGCGGACATCAACGGGCTGTTCGTCGGTCTCGCCCGCGCCGCGGGCCTTCCCGCCCGCGACCTTTACGGCGTTCGCGTGGCGCCGTCGCGCTTCGGCTACAAGAGCCTCGGCGCAGGCTCGCCCGACGTCACCAAGGCGCAGCATTGCAGGGCGGACGTCTATCTCGAAGGGCTAGGATGGACGCCCGTGGACGCGGCGGACGTGCGGAAGGTCATGCTCGAAGAGCCGCCGACTCATCTTGGCGCGGACGATCCCAAAGTCGTGGCCGCACGGCAGGCGCTGATCGGCGGCTGCGAGGGCAACTGGATCGCGCTCAATTGCGGCCATGACTTGTCGCTCCCCGGATCGACGGGCAAGCCGATCGCCTTCCTCATGTACCCTCAGGGGGAGGTCGGCGGCGCGAGGCTCAATTGTCTCGATCCCGCGGCGTTCCGATACCGCATCGAGGCGCACGAGATTTCCGCCTGAGCCTCCTGCTGCTCATCGACATGCGTTCCTCAAACCGCCATCGCAAGGCGCCTCGGCGATGGATGCGTTTCCTCGCATTGCTCAATTGCTTCGCAACAGACAGCCGGAGTCGATGTGGAGCGGATATAGCCGGTCGCGACCGAGAACGTCGCAAGTGTATAGGCAAGCGGCCGATGAACTGCGTGACCCGGAGGGCGGGGTTCGCTCGGGTAGCCGTACCAAATATCGCGCCCTTCTTGTCTCGGATGACCAGGGCGGACGCGTCTCAATAGGACGCCGTAACATTACGTGGCTTCCTGCGCTAAAAAAGGAAGGCCGACGCCCGGCGCGGCGAGGACTGGAGATTGGGGGCTGTCATGGGCATAGCGGTAGAGGCTGAAGACGACGAATTGTTCGCCGCTCGCGAAACTGAAATGAAGCGGGTCGTCATAGCGAGCATCATCGGGACGACGGTAGAGTGGTACGATTTTCTCATCTACGCCACCGCCAGCGCTCTCATTTTCCCCAAGCTGTTTTTTCCATCGTCCAACCCCGGCTTGAGCGCCATCGCGTCCTTCGGAACCCTAGGCGTCGGCTACTTTGCGCGACCCCTCGGCGCTGCAGTCTTTGGACACTTCGGCGATCGCGTTGGCCGTAAGGCGATGCTGGCGACGACGATTGTCATGATGGGGCTTGGCACCTTCCTCGTCGGCCTCCTTCCCACTTATGGGCAGATCGGCGTCGCAGCGCCGGTCTTGCTGGTTCTGCTGCGGCTGCTTCAGGGTGTGGGACTCGGCGGAGAATGGGGCGGCGCCGTGCTGATCGTAGTCGAGAATGCGAAGAGTCAGAACCGAGGGCTTCTCGGCTCGATGGTTCAGCTCGGATATCCACTCGGGACCCTTTGCGCAGTCGGCATTTTCGCAGTCCTGTCCCGTACGTCGGAGGCGGACCTTCTCGGATGGGCGTGGCGCATTCCCTTTCTGATCAGCATCGTTCTCGCGGGGGTTGGACTCTACATCCGTCTGCAATTGCAGGAAACGCCGGTGTTTCGCGAGCTGCAAGCAGAAAACAGGGTCGCGCGGCTGCCGTTGGTCGAGGTGCTGACGAAAGAACCGCGAGCCTTCTTTACCGCGATCGGACTAAAGCTCTCCGAGATCAGCTACGCCATGATCGCCGGCGTTTTCGCAATCAACTACGTCACGGTCCGACTCGCCATGCCGCGCAGCGTGATCCTCAACGCGGTGTTCGTCTCATCCGTTGTCGCTCTGTTTGCGATCCCGCTGTTTGGCTGGATCTCCGACCGGATCGGCCGCAAGGCAATGTTCTATGCCGGCACGGCGTTCGCGATCGCTTTCGCGTTCCCGTTCTTCTGGCTGTTGGACACCAAGGATCCGCTCCTCATCACGCTGACGATTGTCGCCGCGATCATCTTCGGGCAGATGATCGGCTTCGCTGTCAGCGCCCCTTGGTACACGGAACTTTTTGCCGTCCCGATGCGCTACAGCGGCGCTTCGCTCGGCTTCCAGATCGGCGCCGCCATCAGTGGGGGTCTTACGCCATTCGCAGCCGCGACCTTCTTGTCGTGGACGAACGGCGCCCCGTGGCCAATCTCGATCTACCTGATCGCACTCGCCGTCGTCACGCTTTGCGCAACGATCGCCGCCCCAGAAACGGCCGGCAGACCCATGAAGTGATCACAGTCGGCGCCGACCGGGAACGTGCGCTTTCGGGTCGATTTGACCCCTTCGGCTCGCCCTTGGGCGACCACCGCTTGTTGCGCACTGCTGCTGTTCAGTCGGGTTGCAAGCGCTTGATTTTGACCACTAGCAGCCTGTTGGACTCGAGGTTTTCGAGGCGCACAATATGCTGATGTTGTTGCCGTTTTGTTTCTCAGAAAAGACAAAAACTCAATGATCAGTCAGTATATCGTTAAATCCGATTGGCTCCTAGGCCCGGGCCTTGGGCGGAAATGCGACCTCCACGACCTCGATGTGCGCGGCTTTCGCCAGTTCGACCATGTTTTCCGTTCCCGCTCCACCGGGAAACGCGACGACGAGGTCGGGGGCGCCCGCCTCGATCATCCGTTGGTTGCGACTCAGGCCGTCTTCCGTGTCGACCCGGTGCCACTCCGGGAGAAAATCCCATTCGAGGACGTTGTGGTCCCGCGCCCACTTGCCCGCCATCCGGTCGACGCCTCGCGCGTCGCCGTGAATGAGCCGCTCGAACGGCCCGCGCGCGGCGAGCAGCCGGTCCAGGGTCTTCTCGACAAAATCCCTGTCGTCGCAGTCGCGTCCACCACAGACCAGGACTCTCACAGTCTAGACTCCTTCGTCCTCTTTCTTACGCGCGAAGCGCTCTCCTTTGAGTTTTGTGCTCGGGCGCCGCTTCTGCGGCGATAACGACCGCGGCCACAGGCTCGACTGTACCAGTCTCCGTTCGCGCGTCGTCCGATCGCGCGTTTCCCGCTCGTGTGTTTTTCCTCCGCGCGGCCTCTCCGGGCAACGTGGCAAATGGCCTCAGAGCCGGCGCCGGTCCGCTCTCCCGCTACCCGGCGATGAGCGGCCTCAGGGCCATCTCGGCGCCGAGGAGGAGGAGGCCGATGAGAAACCAGCGCCGGAAGGTCGGCGGGCTCACCTTTTCGCGAATAATCTGCCCGGCCCACATGCCTATGAGGGCCGGGACGATCGCCAGCGACGACGGGCCCAGGCTGTCGAAGCGCCAGGCGCCGCGCGAGGCGAGGCCGGCCGCGAGCGCGATCGTGGAGATCGTGAACGACAGGCCGAGCGCCTGGACGAGATCGTCCTTTTCGAGGCCGAGCGCCTGCAGATAGGGCACAGCCGGGATGACGAAGACGCCGGTCCCGCCAGTGACCATTCCCGTCGCGCCCCCGACCACCGCCCCGAGCCACGGCTCATGCCGGGCCGGCACGCTGAGCGGCCGGGCTGCCAGCGAGTATCCGGCGTAGGCGACGAGCGCCGCGCCGAGGGCTGAGGTCGTCAGCCGGACATTGCCGCTGGCGAGCAGCGGCGCTCCCGCGAACGTTCCGGCGACGACGGCCGCCATCATCGGCCACAGCCGGCCGAGGAGCGGCCACAAGCTCGGCCCCGCAAACAACTGCCAGACGTTGGTCACGAAGGCCGGAACAATCAACAGGCCCGCCGCCGTCAGCGGCGAGACGAGCGCGCCCAGCACGCCCATGGCGACGGTCGGCAATCCCATGCCCGTCACGCCCTTGACCACCCCGGCGACGAAGAACGTCGCCGCGACGCTGAGGACAATCGACATCGAGGAGGCCGTCATGGCTCCCATGTCGCCCGGAAAGCGACCGCGACGCAACGCCGGCGCCCGCGGTGTGGACGTCAACTTGTCGCGACGAAGCCTCAGCCTCGAATGCGTCTCAGTGTGTCCACCGCGACCGGCTGGGCGGCTCGGCGCCGCGCTTCTCATACGTCTTCCGCGCGATCGCCAGCGCGACGAGGGCCCAGTGGCGCGCACGCGTCTCGGCGATGGCTTCCAGCTCCCTTCGGCGCGCCTCGGAATAGGCGTCGACGCCGAAGTCGTGGATCATCACTTCGGCCTCCTCCTCGATGCGCTCGGCCTGCTGGTGCTGCCGGTACGCGCGCCAGGTCGACAGGTCCGGGTCAAGCGCCGGATCCCGAAACGCCTCCGCGTCGAAACTCCCGGCGAGCAAGAGTCGGGAAACCCCGCTGCAGAGTTTCGCGATCGATTTCATTCGATCGCCCATCGACATCATATGGAAAGGAGTTGCAGACATTTTCCGACCTCCCGCCGGGATCACTGTCAGTGCTGGGCGTCGGGTGGCCATCCGCCGCCCCGGTACGACCCCGAAACGCCGCCGCTCGCGGAAGCAGCCCCGGTCGGCGCTCCGCCCCCCGGGGCGCCAGCGGAGGCCGAGCTCGTGGACGACTCGTTGCTCGAGGTCGCGCGGGCGGACGCCGTCGCCGCGCCTGTCGCGGAGGCGGAGGCGCGGCTCGTCGGCTCGCCGTCTGACGAACTGCTGGCGGAGGCCGAAGCCGCCGCCGCGCCCCCGCCGCTCACATCGCCGCCTGCTGAGGCGGAGCTCGCGGATGAAGCGGCAAAAGCTGCGCCCGACATGCAAATCATGGCGAAGGACGGGACAAGACGGTTCATTTACGCGCGCTCCACTTCCGGACGTCGTCGCGGCGCCCTTCCGCTGCTTCGAACGCCCCGCCGACGTCCCCGGTCCTGGGGCGAGACGGGCGATTAGCCCCGCGCGGACGCGGCATCCGCGCGGGGCCTGCGCTCGTCGTCGTCGTGGAAAGACGATCAAGCGCTCGCGCACCGCGGGGGGGCAACGGGGCGCGATCTCTATGGTCTCCAGTCTGACGTCGGGAAAGGTCCGCGCCAACGATCAAAGGGTGGAAGAAGGGACGACGGCGAGCGCCGCAAAGGATCGACAGCCCGTCGGGCGCCTCCGCCTGTCGCGTGAAGCCGTTAACTCAGCCTTATTCCGTCTCATCCACGCTGGGCCGATGTCGGTCGCCCTGCTTTGCCCCGCCTCCGCCTGCGCGGCTCGCAACGGGGCGCGCGCGTCGGGTTTCGTCCTCTCTCTGATCGCGACCTTTGTCTTTGCCATGGGCGCGTTTGCACCGGCCGTGCTCAATGACGGAGACACCTGGTCGCATCTGGCGACCGGCGCGTGGATCATGACCCACGAGGCCGTCCCGCGCGGCGATCCGTTCAGCCATTCCATGCCGGGCGCGCCGTGGACCGCGCACGAGTGGCTGTCCGAGATCGTTCTTGCGCTCGCCTTCCGCGCCGGCGGCTGGAACGGGGTCGCGCTGCTGACCGCCTTCGCCGCCGCCGCGGCCGCGCTCGTGCTCGGTCTCAGGGTCGCGCGCGATCTTTCGGGCGCGCCGCTCGGCGTCGTTGTCGCGCTTGGCGTCGGGCTGTGGGCGCCGACCCTGCTGGCGCGTCCGCATGTGCTGGCGCTGCCGCTCGCCGCGCTCTGGACGGCAGGCCTCCTCGCCGCGCGCGACCGCGACAGCGTCCCACCGCTCGCGCTCGCGTTTCTCATGACGCTCTGGGCGAACATGCATGGCGGCTTCGTCTTCGGCCTCGCGCTGATTGCGCCGTTCGCCTGCGAGGCCGTCCTCGAAGCGGAGCCCGCCGCCGGCGCATTCGCCGCACGTGGGTGGGCGCTGTTCGCGCTAGCCTCCGTCGCCGCGGCGCTCGTCAATCCCTACGGGTTCGAGGCGCTCGTCTTCCCGTTCAAGCTCATCGGCGTCGAGCACCTCGCGCGCATCAGCGAATGGGCGCCGCAAGATTTCAGCCGTCTCGGCCCGATGGAGGTCGCGCTCATCGCACTCATCGCCTTCGCCCTCAGACAGCGCATGGCGGCGCCGCCGATCCGCGTCGCGATCATCGCTGCGCTGACCGCCATGGCGCTCGCGCACACGCGTCACGCGCAGCTCCTCGGCCTCGTCGCGCCGATGCTGCTGGCGCAGCCGATCGCCGAGGCGATTGGGGTCCGCCCCTTGGGCGACGTCCGGCCGGTCGCGCGCCCGGCGCTGTCCGTCGGACTCGCCGCCGCGCTGGCGTTCGCAGCGTTGCGCGCGGCTGCGCCGATCGTGCGGACCGACGGGCCGGGCGCGCCTCTTGCCGCAGTCGCCGCCGTCCCCCCGGGCTTGCGCGAAAAGCCGGTCCTCAATGCCTACAGCTTCGGCGGCTATCTGATCTTCGCCGAGGTGCGGCCATTCATCGACGGAAGGGCCGACATGTATCGCGGCGACATGCTCGGCCTCTATGAGAAGCTCGCCGACGGCGATCCCGCGACGATCGAGGCGACGCTCGCGCGCTACCACATCGCCTGGACTCTCTTCGCTCCGGACGAGAGGATTGTGGCCGCGCTCGACCGCGAGCCCGGCTGGCGCCGCCTGTACGCCGACAGCGTCGCCGTCGTGCACGCGCGCGATGACGCCCACGCCTCCATTTCCGTCGGCGGCGTTTCTCGCTAAACCCGCGCGCGGATGCTGCGGGGCGGAGATGGTCGAGCAAGCTACCGAAAGATCAGATGGCGGCGCGGCGCAGCCGATCGCGGTCGAGCTGATCGCCGTCTTGGCCGCCGTCGCCGACGGCGCGGCGCTCGTGCTCGCCATCGACGACGGCCGGGCGCTGCCTTCGGGCCCGTTCGAGGTCGGACACCGCTCGCTGCAGTCGGGTCTGCGCGCCTGGGTCGAGAGGCAGACGGGACATCCGCTCGGCTATGTCGAGCAGCTCTACACCTTCGCCGATTCCGACCGTCGCCACGCAGCGAACGGCGCCCGTGCGATCTCGATCAGCTACCTCGGCCTGATGCGCCAAGAGCGCGCGGCGGTCGCGCGGGCGGCCTGGCGGCCGTGGTACGACTATTTTCCCTGGGAGGACCACCGTGGGGGGATTCCGCCGATCGTCGCCGCGACGATCGCCCCGGGCCTTAGGCGCTGGATCGAGGGGGGACCCGAGCGCGCGGGGCGGAAAACGCGCGCGGCGATCGCTTTCGGCCTCGACGGGCGTCGCTGGAATGAGGACCTCGTCTTGCAGCGCTATGAGCTTCTCTACGAGGCCGGCCTGATCGAGGAAGCGCGGCGGCGGAGCGGCGAAAGCGACGGGCCGGCGCTCGGCAAGCCGATGATCGGCGACCATCGGCGGATTCTGGCGACCGGCATCGCGCGGCTCAGGGCCAAGATCAAATACAACCCGGTCGTCTTCGAGCTGATGCCTCCCGTCTTCACCCTGCTGCAGCTCCAGCGCTGCGTCGAGGCGATCTCGGGCCTGAGGGTCCATAAGCCCAATTTCCGCCGCTTCATCGAGCAGCAGCAGTTGGTCGAGGAGACTGGCGAGACCGTTTCCGACACCGGGGGGCGCCCCGCCAAGGCTTTTCGCTTCCGCGCCGCCGTCCGCGAGGAGCGCGCCGCGGCGGGAACCAAGCTGCCGCTCGCCCGGGCTTGACTCCTCTTATTCTCATGATAAGTATATCTCCGATATGCTCACTGTGAGTATAAGACCATGAACGCTCCCGCCGCCCCTTCCGCCGCAACGCCCGCCGCCCGCGCCCTGTACGAGCGCGTGAGCCATGTCATTACGCCGTTCGAATGGCCCGACTTCGAGGCCGACGTCGAGGCGATCCTGCGCCTGAAGCGCGAGCGCGACGCGATCATCCTGGCGCACAACTACCAGTCGCCGGAGATCTTCCACTGCGTGGCCGACGTTGTCGGCGACAGCCTAGCGCTGGCGCGCGAGGCGGCGAAAGGCGAGTCCCGCGTCATCGTGATGGCCGGCGTCCACTTCATGGCCGAGACCGCGAAGCTCCTGAACCCGACGAAGACCGTGCTCATTCCCGACCCCAGGGCCGGCTGCTCGCTCGCCGAGTCGATCGCGCCGGAGGACGTCGCGCTACTCCGGCAGGCCTATCCGGGCGCTCCGGTCGTCACCTACGTCAACACGTCGGCGGCGGTGAAGGCCGCCTCGGACATCTGCTGCACCTCGGCCAATGCGGTGAAGGTCGTCGAGTCGCTGGGCGTCCCGCGCGTCATCATGATTCCCGACGAGTTCTTGGCCAAGAACGTCGCGGCTCAGACCCGGGTCGAGATCGTCGCCTGGCGCGGGCGCTGCGAGGTGCATGAGCAGTTCAGCGCGCGCGACATCCGCGAATTGCGCGAGGCGTATCCGGGCGCGGTCGTGCTCGCCCATCCGGAATGCCCGCCCGAAGTCGTCGCCGAGGCCGACTTCACCGGCTCGACCGCCGACATGATTGGCTATGTCGGGCGCAACCGGCCGGCGCGGGTGGCGCTGGTGACGGAATGCTCGATGAGCGCCAACGTCTCGGTCCATTATCCCGAGATCGACTTCGTCCGTCCCTGCGCGCTCTGCCCGCACATGAAGCGGATCACGCTGTCGAAGATCCGTCGCGCGCTCGAGACCATGCAGGGCGAGGTGACGATCGACCCGGCGATCGCGGCGGCCGCGCGCCGCGCCGTCGAGCGGATGCTCGCGCTGTGACCGCCGAGCCCTTGGCGCTCGGCGCCCGCATTGTCGTCATCGGCGCCGGGGTGGCAGGCCTGACGACGGCGCTCATGCTCGCGCCGCGCCCGGTCGTCGTGCTCTCCAAGGCGCCGCTCGGCGCAGAAGGCTCGAGCCTGATGGCGCAGGGCGGCATGGCGGCGGCGCTCGGTCCCGACGACGCCCCTGCCCTGCACGCGGCCGACACGGTCGCGGCCGGCGACGGGCTTTGCGACATGGGCGTCGTCGCACTCTTTACCCGCGCCGCCCCAGCGGCGATCGAGACCCTCGCCCGGCTCGGCGCGCGCTTCGACCGGGCTTGCGACGGCGCCTTCGCGCTGGGGCTCGAGGCGGCTCATGCACGCCGACGCATCGTTCATGCCGGCGGCGACGGCGCGGGGCGCGAAATCATGCGCGCGCTCGTCGCGGCGGCCCGCGCGACGCCCTCGATCACGGTTCTCGAGGGGGTCGAGGCGCGTCGGCTGGTTGTCGAGGACCGCGTGCGCGGCGTGGTCGCGGTCGGCCCCTCGGGGCCGGTCCTCTTGCCGGCCGCGGCGGTCGTGATCGCGACCGGCGGCATCGGCGGCCTCTACGCCGACAGCACCAATCCACCCGGCAGCATCGGACAGGGCCTCATGCTGGCGGCGCGGGCCGGCGCGGAATTCGCCGATCTCGAATTCGTCCAGTTCCATCCGACCGCGCTCGACGTTCCGGTTCGCCCGACGCCGCTGGTCAGCGAAGCGGTGCGCGGCGAGGGCGCCATCCTCGTCGACGAGACCGGACGACGCTTCATGGCCGACGTTCCCGGAGCGGAGCTCGCGCCGCGCGACGTCGTGGCGCGCGCGGTCGCGGCCGAGCGCGCCGCGGGCCGGCGCACATTCCTCGACGCGCGCGCGGGCGTCGGCGTGCGCTTCCCGGAGCGTTTCCCGGCCATCGCCGCAGCCTGCCGCGCGGCCGGCGTCGACCCCGCGCGCGAGCCGATCCCGATCCGGCCTGCGCAGCACTACCACATGGGCGGAATCGCCGTGGACGCGGAAGGGCTGAGCTCGGTTGCGGGCTTATGGGCCTGCGGCGAAGCGGCTTCGACCGGACTGCACGGCGCCAACCGGCTCGCCAGCAATTCGCTGACCGAAGCGGCCGTGTTCGGCGCCATCGTCGCCCGCTCGATCGCTTCCGCGCCGCTCGGCGCGCCCGCGCGGGTTCGCCCGGCGAATGCGCCACTCCGCGCCGATCCGGCGTCCGTGCGGCCGATCCTCGCGCGCGCCGCCGGCGTGAACCGCGACGGCGCGACGCTCGCCGCTGCGGTCGGCCCGCTCGGGGCCCTAGCGGCCTCCGGGTCGCCGGCCGCCGATCCCGCCTCCGTCGCGCTGATGATCGCCGTCGCCGCGCTGAAGCGGGAGCACAGTCTCGGCGCGCACAGCCGGATCGATTTCCCCGAGCGTCCGGCCACGCTGAGGCGTTTGCGCCTCACGCTCGGGGAGGCCTTCGCGGAGGCCGCCGCGCTCGCCCCCGAAATCCGCGCCCGGAGAGCCTGACATGCCGCTCGTTCCCCTTCCGACCCTGCTCATCGAGCCACTCGTGCGCCAGGCCCTCATCGAGGACCTTGGCCGCGCCGGCGACATCACCACCGATGCGATCGCGCCCGCCAACAGAATGGTCCGGTGCGTCATGGGCGCCCGCCAGGACGGCGTGATCGCCGGGCTCGATCTCGCCGCCCTCGCCTTCCGCCTGATCGACCCGGCAATCCGCTTCGAGCCGGCGCTCGCCGACGGCGCGCGGGCGACGCCCGGCGCGACGGTCGCCGCCATCGTCGGCCCGGCGCGCGGCGTGCTGACCGCCGAACGCACTGCGCTCAATTTTGTCAGCCGCCTGAGCGGCGTCGCCAGCGCGACGGCGAGACTCTCGGCGTCGGTGGCGCATACCAAGGCCCGCATCGTCTGCACGCGCAAGACGACCCCTCTTCTGCGCACGATCGAGAAATATGCAGTGCGCGCCGGCGGCGGCGCCAACCATCGCTTCGGGCTCGACGACGCCGCGTTGATCAAGGACAACCACGTCGCCATCGCCGGCTCGGTGGCCGAGGCGGTCCGCCGCGTGCGGGCGCATGTCGGCCATCTCGTCAAGATCGAGGTCGAGGTCGACACCCTCGCCCAGCTCGACGAAGCGCTCGCGGCGAAGGCCGACGCGATCCTGCTCGACAACATGTCGCTCGACGATTTGCGGCGGGGCGTCGCGACGATCGGCGGACGGGCGATCAGCGAGGCCTCGGGTCGGGTGACGCCGGAGAACGCGCCGGCCATCGCGGAGACCGGCGTCGACCTGATCTCCGTCGGCTGGCTCACCCACAGCGCCCCGATCCTCGACATCGGGCTCGACACCGTGGACTGACCGCCGTCGCCCATTTGGCGAGCGCAGTCGCTGCGGCGGGAAACAGAATTGACGCGAACGCGACTCGGTAATACGTTAGTCAAGCAGTATTACTCGGGTCTCATGGCGACGAATGTCACGGTGAAAGGGCAAGTGACACTGCCCAAGGCCGTCCGCGAGGCGGCAGGCATCCGACCTGGCGACCGCGTAACGGTTCGTGCGCGGCCGGAGGGCGGGGTTATCATCGAGCGCGAGACGACGCCCAACGAAGACGAAGCGTTTCGAGCGCGTCTCAAGGAGATCGCCCGTCGCCGGCCGCTGGCGAATGGTCCGTTCGGCGGGCAGACGACGGATCAGATCATGCGGCTGCTTCGGGGCGACGATTGACCCTCGTCGACACCAATGTCCTGATCGACGTCTTCGGCGGAGATCCCGTTCGGGTAGGACGGTCCATGGACGCATTGGTCGCGTGCAGGCGCCGCGGGCCGCTGGCAATAAACGATACAGTCTACGCTGAACTTTCGGCCGGATTCGACGCGCAGGAGGAACTTGACCTCGCCATCGCTGAGATGAGCCTCACGCTCGCGCCAATGAGCAGGCTTGCGCTGTTCCTGGCGGGCCAAACGTTCCGCCGCTACCGCCTCGGCGGCGGACAACGCCCGAACGTTCTCGCAGACTTCTTCCTTGGGGCTCAGGCGACCGCCGAAGGTTGGCCGCTTCTCACGCGCGACGTTCGCCTCTACCGAGGCTATTTCACAGAGGTTGCGATTGTCGCCGTGGCGTAGACGCAGTTCGGCTGGCCGGGGTCGCGCCGGCTCCTGCCCTTGTCCTCGCGAGCGTCAAAGCGATCCGCGAGGTAGGTTTGTCGTTCGCCGGTCCCTCGTTTTGAGCGAAGAGAGGCGCCGGCGCTGTCCTCTCGCGTGAAGGGGGATAGCGCGACTTTTGATTGCGGAAACGCAGAAAACCCGGTATGATCCCGTTCATGCGAGCCTCAGACGAAGCGCAATCGGATCGACGCCGTGTTGGACGCGGCCGCTTGCGTCGGATGGGGCGCATGGCGAAGAAAGTTCGCGCGAAAAGATTTTTTCGCGAACTCGAGTGTAACGCATTGAAAGGTCACGATTCACGGGTGAATAAGAGGGTCAAATCCAGCGCCGAACGCATGCCGAATGCGCGCTGAATAACGCTGGACGGCGCCGGAATACGCCTCGCTTGGCAGACGATGGCCGCAATGATGGAGCTGGTTTGACCTGAAGGCGTCATGCTCTAGGGGAACGTTGAAGTGTTCGGTCGGCGTGGCGTTCTGGTTGGCGGCGGCGCTCTGGCGCTCACCCTTGGCGGCCTCGGGTGGCGCGCCTGGGATCGCGGCGTCGGCGCCTCCGGCGAAGGGCGGGCCTATGAGCCGTGGCGGAGCTGGGAGGGTCGCCCCGAGGAGGGCGCCCTTCGGCCCGTGCGCGCCGCCATCCTCGCCGCCAATCCGCACGACACGCAGCCCTGGCTCTTTGTCGTCAGCCCGGACGCGATCGAGGTCTTCGCCGACCGGCGGCGCAATCTCGGGGCGTTCGATCCCTTCCGCCGGGAGATGCACCTGGGCGTCGGCGCGGCGATCGAGAACCTCGCCATCGCCGCCCGCGCCGACGGCCTCGCCGTCAGCGTCCAGCCGACGCTGGGCGCGCTGACTCTCTCGCCAGGCGACGCGCCCTTCCTCGCCGCGCGAGCCAGCCTGAGGCCGGCTTCGCGCCAGAGCGACCTGTTTGCAGCCATCCCGCTTCGCCACACCAACCGCGGCCCCTATCGGCCCGACGCGGTGATAGCGCCGGAGGCGCTGGCGCGCCTCTCCCGTCTCGCCTTCGGCGACGATGTCCGGGTCGCCTTCGTGACCGACGCCGCAGCGCGGCGCGATCTCGCCCTGCTCATCGTCGAGGCGACGCAAAAGATCGTTGACGATCCGGAGATGTCGGCGGATAGCGCCCGCTGGTTCCGCTCCGGTCGGCGCGCCATCGAGACCCATCGCGACGGCGTGACGCTCGACGCCGCCGGCCTCTCGCCGGGAATGACCGCCATCGCCAAACTGCTGCCGGACATGAGCGCCGAGGCCAGCGACGCCTACTGGTTGTCCATGACCCGCGACGTGCAGCTTCCCACGGCGCCGGCGCTCGGAATCGTCTTTGTGCGCGACCGGCTCGCCATGGCGCCCGCGATTGCCGCCGGCCGCGCGTGGCAGCGGCTGCATCTCGCGGCGACCCAGGAGAACCTGGCCGCCCAGCCGCTCAACCAGCCGGTCGAACGCGTCGACCGCGACGCCGCTCTCGGCAGGCCGGACACGTTCGGCGGCGCGCTCGCCCGCTTTGCTCCCGAACCCGGCTGGGAGGCGACCTTCGTTTTCCGGCTCGGCGTCCCCGACCGCCCGGCCGGCCCGAGTCCGAGACGACCGCTGGGGGACGTCGCGCGCATCCGGATGTAGCGCGGCCGGGACCCCCTCGGCCCGGACTTGGCACGAAATCTGCTTGCCGATTTTGAAAGACAGACGCCCTCGCGGCGTCTCCATTTTCCGCAACGATTGGGGGGAGTTCCGCGTTCTGGAGGGCGAAGCGGACTGCGGCCGGGATCGCTTCTTTTGCCGGCCGCCAACAGGAGGACCTGATATGATCCGAGCTGTTTTGCGGGCGGCCTTCGGCGCCGCCCTCCTCGCGGCGTCGTTCTCCGGCGCGAGCGCCCATGACATCTATACCGGCGTAAAGGGCAAAGATGGGTTTCTCTGCTGCGGCGGCAACGATTGCGCCGCGACGACCTACCGCGAGCGTGGCGACCAGTTCGAATTCCTGACTCGCGAGGAGCGATGGGTGTCGATCCCTCAGGAGCGCATCACCTTTTTGCCGATCCCCGGCGACCCGCCGAGCAACGACACCCATCGTGCGCACCTCTGTTATCGCCCGGCGACGGACGCCGACCGGTCGGGATGGAACGCCTCCAACGTGTTCGACACCATTTACCTCTACTGCGCCTTCATTCCACCGGGCGCAATCTGACGGAGCCGAAGCGCGGCGGCGGGGGACGGCCTTTGGCCGACCGCCTTTACAACGCGACCCCGCGCGCCTTGAGCTCGCGTTCGAGATCGACGCCCGCCAGGTAATGGATCGCGCCCATGCCGAGCGCCTCGGCGGCGCGGACGTTGGCGAGCGTGTCGTCGATGAACAGAAGCTCGTGCGGCTCGCGCCCGGTGCGCTCGAGCAAAATCTCGTAGATGCGCGGGTCGGGCTTGGCGACGCCGACATGCCCGAGACGACGCGCGTGTCGAACTCTTTCAAAAAGCCGTGCAGATCCTCGGACACGGCGAACTTGGCGGTCGAATAGTTGCTGAGCGCGTGAACCGCCCGGCCGTCGGCGCGCAGTCGGCGGAGCAGCGCAACATTCACTTCGATCGGTCCGCCGAGCGTCTCGACCCAGCGCGTGTCGTACAGCCGGACCTCGTCGGCGAATTCGGGAAAGGCCCGCGCCTGCTTTTCGATCGCGGCGGAAAAATCCGGATCGACGTCGGTCTGCAAAATAAAGTCTTTGCCAAGAGCTGTGGCGAGAAAGCGCTCCATCCGCGCCTCGTCGTCGAACACCTTGCGATAGAGATTGCGCGGGTCCCAGCGCAGAAGCACGTTGCCGATGTCGAACACGACGATCATGAGAAGAAACTATAGCACGTGTTGAACAGTCATCGCGAGGAGCGAGGCGCGAAGCTCCCTTTCCCCGTCATCGCGAGGCGTGAAGCGCGCTTCACGCGCCCTCGCCAAAGCGCCGAGCGAAGAAGCCCCTGTTTGGCGTGGTTGACTTGGCTCTGAGCGCCGCGAGCGCTACCTCCGCATCCGGACCTCCAGCGACGCCGCCCTCCCGCGGATCGGAACGGTCGCCGCCTCATATCCGCTCAGGTCGAACGCCTCGTCCCCGCCGGCGCGCGCCGCGCGGACGAGATCCTCGGTGACGACGATCCGGCAATGGCGCTCCTTCGCCACTTCGAGCAGGCGGCTTGCGGCGTTGACCGTATCGCCGGCGAGCGTGATCTGCTGGTGGTCCGGCGAGCCGAGGCGGGAGACGATCGCCGGGCCGAAATGGGCGCCGATCCGAAAGTCCAGCCGTCCCGTCGCCTCGGCCGGCAGTCCGGCGATCCAGACCGACAGGTCTGCGGCAAGTCGTTCGACCGCGGCCAACGCCCGCCGTGCGTCGCCGGCCTCGGGCGCCGGCAGGCCGAACGCGGCGAGAACGCCGTCGCCCATGTAATTGATCACCACGCCCCTGTGCGCGGCCAGCGCGCCCTCGACAAGCGTCTGCATGGTCTTGAGCATGTCGCGCGACCACTCGGGCCCCAGCGCCTCCGAGACGCCGGTCGAGCCAGTGAGGTCGAGGAACAGCACGGCCGCCTCCTGACGCACCGGCTTCGCGAGGAAATCCGGCTCGCTGGCGATGCGATCGATGAGAAGCGGCGAGTGGAATTTGGCGAGCGCCGATTTTTCCGCGGCGAGCCTCCCGCCTTCGGCCCGCTCCACGACGATGCGGGCGGCGGCGAAGGCTACGCCGAGCGCCAGCGCGAGAGAAAGCGGCGCGGCGAC
>Ga0074045_10002534_pt1 | contig 16902 bp, 14 predicted proteins | sample BogForMeECP23OM2_FD_94442 | JGI IMG/M metagenome (GOLD analysis project Ga0074045, IMG submission 94442) | Bog forest soil microbial communities from Calvert Island, British Columbia, Canada - Bog Forest MetaG ECP23OM2 | ecosystem: Environmental > Terrestrial > Soil > Wetlands ...
CACTACGGCAATTGCTTCGGCGTGCCGACCGTCGGTGGCGAGTGCGTCTTCGAGCCCAGCTACAACGGCAACCCGCTGATCAACGTCTTCGCCCTAGGCGTGTTCAAGCGCGATGAGATCTTCTACGGCAAGGCCACCGGCGTGGGCAATCCCGTGATCTACGTCGGCGCTAAAACCGGCCGCGACGGCATCCACGGCGCGTCCATGGCCTCGGCCGAGTTTACCGAGGAATCCAAGCAAAAGCGCCCCAACGTCCAGGTCGGCGACCCCTTCATGGAGAAGCTGCTGCTGGAGGCCTGCCTCGATGCCATGGCCACCGGCGCCGTCGCGGGCATTCAGGATATGGGCGCCGCCGGCCTGACCTGTTCCACCTGTGAAATGGGCAGCCGCGCGGGCACCGGCATCGACTTCGATCTGGCCCACGTCCCGCAGCGCGAAGCGGGCATGACGCCCTACGAGATCATGCTTTCCGAGTCCCAGGAGCGCATGCTGCTGGTGGCCCATGCCGGCCGCGAGGAGGAAGTCCTGGGAATCTTCCGCAAATGGGGCCTGGACGCGGTCATCATCGGCCGCGTCACCGCCGACGGGATGCTGAGGGTGCGCGACCACGGCGCCATCGTCGCCGAGATCCCCAGCCGCCAACTGGCCGACGAAGCGCCGCTCTATAACCGGCCCTACACCACGCCGTTCCGCACCGCGCCGCTCGAAGCGCCGGCTCTCTTCCCCAGCGATCTGACCGCCGATCTGCTGACCCTCGCCGCTTGCGGCGACCTGTGCGACAAGAGCTGGATCTGGGAGCAGTTCGACTACACGGTCCGCACCAACACCATCGCCGGCCCGGGCCTCGACGCCGCCATCGTGCGCGTCAAGGAGACCGAAACCTCCATCGCCATGTCGCTCGACGGCAACGGCCGCTATTCCCTCCTCGATCCCCGGGAAGCGGCGAAGCTCCTGGTGGCTGAATGCTGCCGCAACCTGGCCTGCGTCGGAGCGGTTCCTATCGGCACCACCAATAATCTGAACTTCGGCAACCCCGAGCGGCCCGAGATCATGGCCCAGCTGGTGGAAACTATCGAGGGCATCGCCGAAGCCTGCGCCTTGTTCGACGCCCCGGTCACCGGCGGCAACGTCAGCCTCTACAACGAGACTCTGGGCGACCCGGTTTTCCCCTCGCCCGTACTCGGCATCGTCGGCCTGATGAAGACCGCCCTGCCGCCCGGCATCGGCTTCCGCTACGCGGACCGCGACATCATCCTCATCGGCGATATCGGCGCCGCGGATGAGATTCGCATGGGCGGAACGCAATACGCCAAGCAGGTGCTGAAGCACATGTGGGGCCTGCCGCCGTCCATCGATCTCGAATTCGAGAAGCGCGTCCAGGACGCGGTGCGCGAGATCGTTGTGGCGGGATTAGCCGAAACCGCGCACGACCTCAGCGACGGCGGCCTGGCCTGGGCTCTCGCCGAGAGCACCTTCAAGAAGGGCATCGGCGCCGCGATTCATCTCAAGAGCGATCTGCCGCCTGAGCTGCTGCTGTTCCACGAAGGCCCCTCGCGGGTCCTGATTTCCACGGCAAAACGGGCCGCGGTGCAGGAAATCTGCGAACACCACGGCGTGCCCGGGCCGCTGATCGGGCGCACCGGCTCGCCGCTTCTGACCATCTCGAATCGCGGCGTTGTCCTGATCGACGTTCGGGTGAGCGAAGTCCAGCGAATCTGGTCCACGGCACTGGAGAATGCACTGCACGCTGAAGCCCATGTTTGAAGAACTGCCCTTCGACAAGTTCCGCGAGGAGTGCGGCGTGTTCGCCGTCTACGGCCACCCCGAAGCCGCCAACCTGGCGCATCTCGGGCTGCACGCGCTGCAGCACCGCGGCCAGGAGAGCGCCGGCATCTCCTCCTCCGACGGCAAGGAGATCTACACCTATAAGACGATGGGCCACGTGGCCGACATCTTCACCGCCTCGGTTCTCAACGGGCTGCCTGGCTATATGGCCATCGGCCACACCCGCTACTCCACCGCCGGCGACAGCCTGCTCAATAACGCCCAGCCCTTCTCCGTCACCTGCAATAAGGGCCACATCTCGGTCGCCCACAACGGCAACATCACCAACGCCATCGAGCTGCGCAAGGAGCTCGAGGACCACGGCTCCATCTTCCAGGCCACCAGCGACACCGAGGTCATCCTCCATCTGGTCGCGCGCTCCAACCAGCGCACCCTCCCCGAGGCCCTTCGCGAAGCCCTGATGCTCCTCGACGGCGCCTTCTCGCTGGTGGTCGTCGCCAACGACCGCATCATCGTCGCCCGCGACCCCCACGGCTTCCGCCCGCTGGCCATCGGCCGCATGAATCTCTCCAAGGGCCCGGTATATGTCTTCGCCTCGGAGACCTGCGCCTTCGATCTCATCGACGCCCATCACATCGGCGACGTCGAACCGGGCGAGATGGTCATCGCCGGCCCCGACGGCCTCACGCGCGAGTTCTACACACTCCCCGGCCGCCCCGCACAATGCGTCTTCGAGCACGTTTATTTCTCGCGGCCGGACTCGGTCGTCTTCGGTTTGCCGGTCCAGCAGTCGCGCGAGCTGCTGGGTCGCCTACTCTCCGAGGAGCTCCCCGTCGATGCCGATGTCGTCGTTCCCATCCCTGACTCCGGCGTCGCCGCCGCGCTGGGCTACTCCCACGCCTCCGGCATCCCCTTCGGCCACGGCCTGATCCGCAACCACTACGTCGGCCGCACCTTCATCGAGCCCTCCCAGGCCATCCGTGACTTCGGCGTCCGGCTGAAGCTGAATCCCGTGCGCGAGATCCTGGCCGGCAAATCCGTCATTCTCGTCGACGACTCGCTGGTGCGCGGCACAACCTCCCAGAAAATTGTCCGCATGGTCCGCCACGCCGGCGCGCGCGAGGTCCATCTGCGCATCTCCTGCCCGCCCACCATCTCGCCCTGCTTCTACGGCGTGGACACGCCCACCAAGCGCGAGCTGATCGCCGCCAACCAGAGCGTCGACGAGATCCGCCAGTTCATCGACTGCGACACCCTGGCCTACCTCTCGCTCGACAAGCTGCAGCTCGCAGTCCGCGACATCGGCGCCGAGTCCCGTTTCTGCTACGCCTGCTACACCGGCAAATACCCCACGGAGCTGGTCAATATCGACGAACTGATGGCCTCGCGCCCCAACCGCTGCTAAGAGGGGCCTTCCTGGTCCAGCGCTCCGCCGTCAGGCGGCTTGCCGCCGCAGGCCCATCCCGCGCCGGCGGCCACTCCACGCCCCATCATTATTTGGGTGCATTCCACACTACAAAGTGCTAATTCTCAGGTATGCGGACCCGAATCTCTCGTCGCAACCTGCTGTTCGCCGCCGCCGGCGCCCAGGCCGCCGCCGCCGCCGGGCCGCCCAGAATCCTGCCCATCATCCCCCGTCGCGGACCGCTCGAGTCCGACGACGGCCACACTGTCGTGGCCGTGATCCCGGGCCAGGACCGCTACAGCAATATCACCGCCGCGCTCCAGGAAATCGAGAGCCAGATCCATGCCGGCCTGCTGGGCAAGCGCTCGATCCTCATCAAGCCCAACATCGTTGATCCCTCCTACCCCCTGGCCATCACCCACCCCGACGCCCTGCGCGCCATCCTCGATTTCTTCGTGCCCCGCTTCAACGGCCCCATCGTCATCGGCGAAAGCTCCGCCATGGACACCTTCACCGGCTACGATACGCTGGGCTACCCGGCCCTGATCCAGGACTACGCCCCGCACCCCATCCAGCTTTTGGATTTCAACGCCGAGGGCCTCTACTCGCTGATGTACACCATCAACTTCGACTCCCATATCGTGCCCACGCGCCTGGCCGCCCGCCTGTTCGACCCCAGCGCCTTCATCATCTCCGTGGCCATGCTCAAGACCCACAACGTCGTGGTCGCCACCATGTCGGTGAAGAACATGCTGATGGGCGCGCCCCTGCATCAGCCCCCCGGCGCCAGCACCACCTGGAGCGACAAGCGCAACTTCCACATCGGCGTGCGCGGCCAGAACTACGACTTTTTCGCCAACGCCCAGCTCCAGCGCCCCTTCTGGAGCCTCGGCATCATCGACGGCCTGGTCGGCATGGAGGGCGACGGCCCCACCACCGGCACTCCCGTGAACTCGCAAATCGCGCTAGCCTCCACCGACCTCATCGCCCTGGACCGCGTCGGCCTCGAGGCCATGGGCATCGACCCCACCACCGTGGGCTACCTGACCTACTGCGGCCAGGCCGGCCTGGGCCAGTACGACCTCACCCGGATCGACATGCGGCCCTATTCGATCGAGCCCTACCAGATCGTCTATCAACTGCACGACGATATCGCCCAGGAACTGGAGTGGATGGGCCCCGCCGCCGACTGCGGCGACGACCCCGTCCTCGGCTAGCCCCAAATCATGAGAACTGACGCGATAGAAACCCGCCCAACCAACGGCGCTTCCCAGCCGCGCGCGCGTGTTTCAGAACTGCCTCCGTCAGCGGATGCGCCTGGCGGGGCAGACGTCCGCGCCGGCGCCGGACCTCCAGGTCCGGCTCCGTCTCCGCGCGGCGAGGGTGTCAGCGCCCCAATTGCTGCATGGCGCGGATTTGGCCCTTGACCCGTTCGGTCAGCTCGACGCGCTGGGACGATTTCATGCCCGTGACGTCGATCGGCTCGCCGATGCGCAGCGTGACCCGGCCCGGGCGCAGGTGGATCGAGTGCATCGGCATCACCGCGCGCATCCCGATCAGGCACACCGGGAGGATCGGCACTCCGCCCTTGATGGCCAGGTAGGCCGCGCCATCCTTGAACTCCTGCAACTCGCCACTGGCCGAGCGCCCGCCCTCGGGAAAGACCAGCACGCTGTGGCCGCGTTCCTTCAGCTCCTGGCCGGCATGGCTGAGCACCTTCAGCGCCGCCCGTGGATCGTCCAGCGGCACGGAGATGTGTCCGGCTTTTCGCAGATGCCCGCCGATGAACGGGACCTCGAACAGCCCGCGTTTGGCCATGAAGCGGAAGTTCAGCGGCAGATGATGCAGCAGCGCGGGCGTGTCCATGTAGCTGACGTGGTTGGAGACAATCACGTAGCTTTTGGACGGATCGACGCGCTCGCCCCTGACGACCTTGACCTTCACGCCCCCGATCGCCAGCAGCATCCCGGCCCACGCGCGCGCGACTTTCAACTGCGCGTTTCCATGGGTATCCCAGGCAGCGGTGAGCAGACTGATACTGCCCATGACGGCCGTCGCCAGGCTCACCATCGGGGCGCGCCACAGCAGGGAAATGAGGTAGCTCAGGGACATTGGAACCGCAAACCAGCGATTATCCCATGAGGCCCGGCAGGCCCCGGATTTCGCCCACCAGGTACAGCGAGCCGGTGATGAAAACGACGTCTTCGGGCGGCGCCTTGAGCGCCAGGCTCAACGCCTCGGCCGGCGCATCGACGACGCGCGCGCGCGTTTCGCCGCTGATCTCGCGAATCTGGGTGGCGCGGTAGGCGCGGGTCTGGCTGACGGTCGTGAAGATCAGCTCCTGGGCCAGCGGGAACAGTTCGGGCCCGATGACGCGAAGATCCTTGTCTCTCATCGCGCCGAAGATCATCCACACTTTGCGGCCGGCGTGGAAGCGCCGGATGTAGGCCGCCAGCGCCGCCGCGCCGGCCGGGTTGTGTGCGCCGTCGAGGTACACGTCGGGCGCGGTGCGGATGCGCTCCAGGCGGCCCGGCCAGTGGGTGGCCGCGATGCCCGCTTCCGTCGCCGTGGGCGGCACTTCGAGGACATGCAGCGCGGCGACGGCAGTCAGGGCGTTGTCCACCTGGTGCGCGCCGATGAGCGGGCAGTCCACGCGCACCTGCTCGGTGCCATTCAGGGCCGTGAAACGGTTGCCGCGCGCGCCGATGGCGAGTCCGCGGAGTTCCCAATCGGCGACGCGCGTTACCGGAGAGCGGGTCGCTTGAGCGCGGCGTTCAAGCACTTCCAAGGCCTCGGGGCGCTGGCGCGCGAAGACCGCCGGCCGGCGCGGCTTCAGGATGCCGGCTTTCTCGAACGCGATCTGCGGGATCGAACTGCCGAGATACTTCTCATGATCGAAATCGATGGGCGTGATCACGCTGAGGAGTGGATCGACGACGTTGGTCGCATCCAGGCGCCCGCCCATGCCCGTTTCCAGCACGACGATGCCGGCGCGCTGCTCGCGGAACAGGCAAAACGCCATGGCCGTGATGGTTTCGAAGTAGGTCGGATGCATGTCGATTGCGCCCGCCGCAACGAGCCGCTGCGACGTGGTGTGCACCAGGTCAAACGCCGAGGCGAACTCCGCCGCCGTGACCGACTGGCCGGCCACGCGGATGCGCTCGGTGGGCTCGACCAGGTGCGGCGAGACGAACAGGCCGGTGCGCACCCCGGCGATGCGCAGGGTGCGTTCGATCATGGCGCAGGTGGAGCCCTTGCCGTTGGTGCCGGCCACATGCACGAAGCGGCACGCCGAATGCGGATTGCCCAAGGCGGCGAGCAGCGTCCCAATCCTCTCCAGGCCGAATTTGATGGTCTTGAATTCGTTGCCCAGGGCGTAGAGGAACTGGACCGAATCGGGATACGAGATGCTCAGAAGCGACTCCTAGCGCGCCCCCGCTCCGCCGATGAACGGGGCGAGGCGCAGAGGCCTCATGCGGCGATGGCCGGCATGGGGGTCAACCGTTATCGTAGCGGAGTCGCCGTGCCGGGAGTGATGGCGGCTGGAGCTCAGACCGTAGCGAGACGGGGGACGGTGAGCGTTATCCACACCGTGCAAAAGAGGTTAAGCGTTACTCGAGAAGTTTGCGGGCGCCTGGGGCAGAGCAGACAGTCCCCCTTCCCCGCGGCGCGCATCGAGCGCGGAGAACTTCTCCGACCAGCGGATGCGCCCGGTCATCTGCATCACGACAAAGAGCGTGAGGATGGCGCCGATGGTGATGGTCAATCCGGTCAGTCCCTTGAAGAAGAAGGCGTAGGAGAAGAGCACGAGATAGAGGAACTGAGTTAGCGCCGCCTCGCGGATGGCGAACTGAGTGCCGACGACCAGGCGCAGGTAAGTCACGACCAGAAACACCGACACGATGGAAGAGATCGCAAATGACAAGTGAATGTCCAGGTGATCGGCCAGGTAGGCCAGCAAGAGATGGAAGGCGAAGAAGGCGGCGCCGAGGAAGAAGTAATTCATGGGGTGCAGGTCGATGTTGCGCAGGGTGGTGATGATGAAGATGAGGAAGAAGAAAAAGAATAAGGAAACAGGGGCAAAGAAGCTGATCTCGCTGGCCAGATCCCCGGGCTGGAGCTGCTCCGGCATGCTCATGGCGATGTCATAACCGGAGACGAGGCTCTGGTAGGTCCAATCGAGTTGCCAACCGCCCGGGAGTTCCTGTTTCCCGGTGGGCGCGAGGGTGTTATCGGGGAAATCGATATCGGCGAAATTAGTGATCATGCGCAGGTGGAAATTCTGCACCGCGTTCACGTCCTGACCGAAGCTGTACTGCCAGCTATCCAGGCCCTGAGAGCGATAACCCAATTGCAGCATGAGATCCTGGCCGGGCGGCGTTTCCGCCCATACGCAAGCGGCTTCCTTTTCCATGGCCGGGACAAGCGGGCGGCCGTTTACGGCGAACTGCAGGTCGTCATAAATCGCCTTGGCGTTGGGAAAGCGCAGGCAGAAGCGCATCCTCTGCTGGTCGGAGCGCGGATTGCGGAAGAGATAGGTTCCGCGGAAGTGGACCTTATAAGTGGGGTACCAGAGCAGACCTTTACGGCGCGGCTCATTGCGCAAATCGACCTGGACGTCGCTCAAGGAGGGGCGGAGGGTGTAGGTCTGATAGCGGGTCCGCTCCACGGTTTGCTGTTTGCCGTTCTCCTTGACAAGCTCGGATTCGACGACGGGCAGGGAGTACTCGGCATAGGGGGCGGTCTGGACCTGGGGCGCGCCCCAGATTGATTCGACGCGGCCGCGCAGGCGGCCGCCGACGGAGCCGGTGCGGGCGAGGATGGTGGCGCCGAGGATCACCCAGGCGATCGAGGTGCAGAAGAAGATAAAGGCGATGGCGAGAAGGCGTTTGACCATGGATTGATGATCCGGCAAGTAGTCCATAATGTCAAGGACTTTATGCTACAAAGATGCAATCTGACAATCCAGCCGTTGAGTGGGGACGGCAGCGGAGCAGTTTCCGAGTGGCCGGCAATCCAGGGCTTAGCAGCTGACAGGCCTCCCAGGAAGCTCCTGAGCGGGTAACTCCATGCCCGGGCCGGAGTGCCCTGGCCGGAGTGCGCGAGCGCCCGCGCGGCGTGAGGACGAGAGCACACGATGCCGGAGGTCGTCCAGGCGTTCGCGCATTACAGGATCCTGTCGAAGCTCGGCGGGGGCGGCATGGGCGTCGTCTACGAGGCCGAGGAGACGCGTCTCGGCCGCCAGGTATCGCTGAAGTTCCTGCCCGAGGAGATGGCCGGCATGGGGGTCAACCGCTATCGTAGCGGAGTCGCTTTGCCGGGAGTGAAGGCGAGTGGAGCTCATACCGCAGCCAGACGATTGGCGTTTACTCGTCCGCTGCAGCGCGATCTCTGAGGCCCAGGGTCGTGATCAGGCGGTGGAGATAGTTGGGATGCAGTTTCAACGCGCGCGCGGCCTCGGGGATATTGTTTTGCGCCTGTTCCAGAGCGGTCGCGATCAGCCGTCTCCTGGTCTGGCGGACGACCTCATGGAATCCGCCTTCCTGGCGGCCGGCCGGGAGCTCGAGATCGGGCAGCAGGTCGGAGAGGTCGTCGGGCGTGATCACTTCGGAGGAGCCCATCACCACGGCCCGTTCAATCACGTTCTGCAGCTCGCGCACGTTGCCCGGCCAGTCGTGCGAGGTGAGGATGGCGCGTGCTTCGCGGGAAAGTCCGGTCACGTTGCGGCCGGTCTCCTCGCTGAATTTACGGACGAACCAGGCGGCCAATAGCGGGATGTCCTCGCGGCGCTGGCGCAGCGGCGGGATGCGCAACGGAACGACGTTGAGGCGGTAGAAGAGGTCCTCGCGGAACCGTCCCTGCCGCACGCCGTGCTCGAGATCACGATTGGTAGCGGCGACCACCCTGATATCGACTTGCACGGGGCGCACTCCGCCGACGCGTTCAAATTCGTGCTCCTGCAGGACGCGGAGGAGCTTGGCTTGCAAGGCGGGCGCGAGTTCACCGATCTCATCCAGGAACACGGTGCCGCCGTCGGCCAATTCAAACTTGCCCTTGCGCTGCGCAATCGCGCCGGTAAATGCCCCCTTCTCGTGACCGAACAACTCGCTCTCCAGCAGGTTCTCCGCAATCGCCGCGCAGTTGACCGCGACAAAGGGACGCGCCGAGCGCGGGCTATTGCGGTGGATCGCCCGGGCGACCAGTTCCTTACCCGTTCCGCTCTCGCCCAGGATCAGCACCGTCGAGTTGCCGGGCGCCACCTTGGCGATACTGCGCTGCAGCGCGGCCATCACGGCGCTGTTCCCGATCATGAAGTTTCTGTCGACGCCGGCGCCGGCCCGCAGCCGATCGTTCTCCACACGCAAGCTGAGCAGGTCGCGGGCGTTTTCGACCGCCAGGCCCAACATCTCGCACAGGACCGTGATCATTTGCGTTTCATGGTCGCGATAAGCCCGCGTTCTGCCGCCCGAGGCGACGTAGAGGACACCGATCACGCGCTCGGCGAGCGCCAGTGGACAGGCCAACCATGCCGACCCATCGGACTCGCCGGTAACGATGGAGCCGCTTGCCAGGACGTCGTTCAGCACAGATTCCGGGACGGCAGCCCGTCCTTGCGCCGCGTCGCAATCATGTCCCGCGAGGGGCGCGGGGTTGCCGCCTTCCAGCAGTACGAGCGCGCCCTGGCGCGAGGGGATCAGCTCGAAGATGAGCTGAAACAGGTGCTGCTCCAACTGGGGCCGCACGCGGCAAGCGGGATCGAGTAACAGGGTTTGGACAATCCGCAAGACCTCGCCCACCCGGAGCAGCGTCGCGGCCTCGCCTCCGATGGGCACGACACCGGTCTGCGTGGCACGGAATTGAGAGTGATCCGGAACTCGATGCGTGATGGAGACGGCCGGCTCGCTGTCACTGCGTTCCCTGAAAACGAAGGAAATCCGGCCAATCTCGATGGCATCCCCATCGGCGAGTTCGCACTCCTGAACGCGCAGCCCGTTGACGATGGTTCCGTTGCGACTGTCGAGGTCGCGAATCTCAATCCGGCCGGCGCTGCAGCGGATGAGACAATGCTGGCGCGAAACCGAGGTGTCGTGGATGGAAATCGTGTTCGAATCGGTCCGCCCGATGCTCGTTTCCGCGTTTTCGAGGGGAATCGTCTGGCCCAGAAACTGGCCACTGTTGCCGATGAGTACGCCGCGCATAGGGGGTAGAAACCAGATTAAACCCTCGGCCGGCCGCGGGGGCGAGGTTTCTAATGAAATGGATAGATCGGGTTCTATCCGAACGGTCCCGCGAACGTGGCATGGCGGGTGTAACCCATTGATTCGATTAGTGAAGGTATTTGGCACACGGCTTGCACTCGTAAGGGCAAGTTCGCTGCACAGCAGGGAACAGCATCAGAGGGGAAAAAGGAGCAATGAGATGAAGACCGCCAAGAGTTTGCTGGGTGCCGCTTTCGTTATCGCAGCGTTGGGCGTGGTCCCGGCGTTTGCACAAAATACAATGCGTATCAGAGCCGACGTACCGTTCGAGTTTTCAGTGGGTAGCGTGAATCTGCCCGCGGGCGAGTACGTGATCAGCCGCCGAATGGGCTCCAGCGTCATGAGAATCGCCACCGCAAAGGGCGATCGTCAGTCGCTGTGGATGACGAAATCCACCACTACGGATTCGCATCCCGAGGAAACCCATCTCACATTCCACGTCTACGGCCAGCAGTACTACCTCGCTGCCGTGTGGAGCGGGACGGGCGCCGGCGGACTTGTTCTGCCCAAGTCGCGGGCTGAGAAAGAGGCTGCGGCCTCTATCGCGCCGGAGCAGGTCGCCCTCCTTCGTGTGCCGGCTCGCTAGCCGGTGCGCCCGGCCGCGAGCCGGTGAGCGTCATCGACCCTCAATCGCGCAGAGCACGGCTGGCGGCCTTGGAGCCGCCGGCCGTTTGTTTGTCGAAGCAGAAGCTGTTCCGTGTCCTGCCGCGACACGCGGCAGCCATGGATTGACGGCTGCAATCGCGCCGGTTTCGCGCATTGTGGACGAGTGACGGCGCAACCGGAAGGGACCCGCCCGGGCGAGCGAGCCGGTTCTCAACGTCCGGAGAGCCGACGAACCGTTCCCGATCCCTCAGGATCCCCTTTACGAAGCGGGCCTTTATGCCTGCGTGGATGGTTTCCGGGCACGGCATCATCCATGCACGGCCGTCAAGGCTGGCCTGGCCGGCGTTCGCAGCCCCGGACACGCAGGGACGACGCGCAGCGAAGGACCTGGCGGGGCGAACGGCCGGTTCTGCCGCCAGCCGGAAGTGGACGCTTACCCGGTGGCCCGGACGGCGGCGGCGAGGTCATTCTGGCCCGGGCCCTCAAAGCCGGTAATGCTGAAAGGGAGGGTTACGTATAGGGCGCCGGCCGCTAAAGCGAGGAAGGCCAGCAACAGGGCGCATTCCGCCGAGTCCAGCCCCTCTTCATTCCTCAGGAAGCTCCTCAAGAAAGACATATCCCAGTCCTCTTTCTATCGCCGGGCGGCTCGTGCACCCGGGCTCGAGCTGTTCATGCTTGAGCGCAACCTCTGTGGGACAGGTTGGCTTCAATTCATACTAGGAAGTATATATTCATTCCAGACTGTGCGCAAGTGCCAGATCCCAAGATCTTCAGATCGAGCGATGCAGCGGGCGGGAGGCCGCAGCCAGGGCGCCGGCCGGGAGGCGTAGCGGGCATGGCTCGGGTCTGGTCAAGCGGCAGCCAGAATCCGGATTGCGGCCCGACTTGCAGCGGGGCGGGGGCTGATTTTAAGGGTTGTGATATGCTTCCGATTATGCGCGAACAAGAGCAGGACGCTCAGGTTGGGAAGCTGGTGATGCGGGCGTCGGAACTTCAGCGCGAGATCGCCAAGTCGATTGCATCGCTGAACAGCAGTGGCGGGCTGTACTGTGACATCGGGCGTTTGCTGGTGAACGGCGAGTTTGATCAGGCGACGGCTTATCTGCGAAGGCACGAGGCGTATTTTCTGGGCGGCGCTCAGATTCTGGAACGCCTGGATGCGCGGCACGCGCTGGAAGCCGAACTCAGCCAGTGCACCAAGACGCTACGCGAACTCGGAGCGACGATCGTCAGCTAGCCCCCATGAATCCGCTCGCGGCGGCCTGAAGGCGGCGCCCGGGGCCGCGGTGATGCGTCGCGCCGGGCCCTGCATTGCCCGGCAGACTGAACAACAGCGCGGCCGGAGGAGCGGGGCGGTGGCGCGTTCCAGAGGATGTGACGATTGCCGGGGGAGGAGCCCGCCGAGGTCCCCACGGCGCAGAAGAGGTACAGTTCTGGTCGAGAGGTTCGTTGCCGCCCAGGACGGAGCAGGCTGTCTCCCTTCCGGGCGCGTGTTTTTTTCGGCGGGTTCGACTTTCCTTCCGCGACCGGCGTCCTAGAAACAGATGGATCCGGCCCGGAGGCCGTGGAGAAACGCTGGTTGCTGTTGCGCGAGGCAGACGATCGAGAGCTGGTCCAGCGCGCCCGGGAGGGGCGCGTCGAGGCTTTCAACGCGCTCGTCACGCGCTGGGAAAAGAGGATCTACAACTACCTGCTGCGGCTTTCTCCGGATGCCGAGGAAGCGTTTGACCTGGCGCAGGAGACGTTCTTGAAGGCGTACCAGAACCTGGGCCGGCTGGACGATGCGGCCCGGTTCGGGCCGTGGTTGTACCGCATCGCGCACAACGAGGCGATCAGCCTGCTGCGGCGGCGGAGGCCGGAAGGACAGGCGCCGGAGAACGCTCCAGAGCAGGCCAGCGGGCACGCGGCGGTGTTCGGGATGGCCTCGATCGAGGTTTCGATCGCCGTGCGGGGCGCGCTGGGGCGGCTGACGGCGGAGCAGCGGGAAGCGGTGCTGTTGAAGGTCTGTGAGGGCTTCAAGTTCGAGGAGATCGCCTCGATTCTGGACGCGCCGGCGTCGACGGTGAAGTCGCGCGTGTATTCGGGTCTGGAGGCGTTGCGAGGTTACCTGGCCCCGGTGGAGGGCGCGCCCGGCGCGAGCCCGCGGGGGAAGTGAAGGAGCTGGCGATGGAGTGCCATGAGTTCGACTTTCGAGGGTACGTGCTGGGCGAGTTGCCGGCGGTAGAGGCGGCGGAGTGCGAGCGCCATTGCGGCGCGTGCGAGAAGTGCCGGCAGGAGCTGGGCCGTTGGCAGGCCACGCTAGCGGCGGTGCAGAGCCTGCCGCAGGTCGAGCCGCCGCGGCGCATCGTTTTCGTGTCCGATCCGATTTTGCCTGAGCCGTGGTGGCGGCGGATGTGGAAAGCAGGACCGCAGTTGGGTTTTGCTTCCGCCGCCATGCTTTCTCTGGCGATCGTGACGCATGGTGTGCTGGCCCGGCCCCCGGCGGCAACGGCTCCCGCGCCGCAGGCGGGGATTGAGGCCCGGATTGAGGCCGCGGCGCAGCGGGAGGTCGAGCGGCGGGTGCAGGCCGAAGTGCGGCCGGTGGTGGCGCAAATGGAACGGCAATGGAACGAGCGGGAGAAGCTCGACCTGGCGAATTACGAGCAGCGTGCGGAGAAGAAGCGGGAGACGGACCTGCAGGCGATCCGCTATGCGTTTGAGGCATATGACAAACGGCTGAATTTCATCCTGCTGTCGGCGTCGCGGCGCAGCGGAGGCGAGTGATGCGCGGCGTGGCGGTGGGCCTGAGCGTCGCTTTGAGTGTTTTGGCCGCCGGCCAGACGGCGGCTCCGGTCACACCTCAAACGACGGCGGCGGTCGTTTCTCAATCGGCGGCTGCGCTGGCGGGACCGCCGCGCGCCGAGGTGAAGGCGGTGGAACGGCTGTGCGACAACGCGCTGGCGAACTATGCCATCGATACGATCGAACAGGTCACGCACGCCCGCGCGCTGTACATCGAGGGCTACGGGGTATTGATCACTTTCGAAGTCGACCTGTCGCGGGTGTCGCCGCTGGTGGGCTTCGCGGGCGGGCTGTCGAAGGCGCAGCGGGACAAGATCCGCGAGAATGAGGTGAAGCGGTTGCCCGAGTTCCGCCAGTTTGTGCAAGGCCTGGCCGTGGAGGCGGTGAAACCGCTGGAGCATCTGTCGCCGGAAGAGCACCTGATGGTGCATGTCGATTTCGACTACTCACCTTACGAGGACAGGGAAGGGCTGCCGGACGCGCTTTCTCTCACGGCGATGAAGAAGGATCTGGCGGGGGCCGCGGAGCGCAAGACGCCGCCGGATCGGCTCTCCGGTATTTTGAAGGTGAAGATGGAGTAAGGCGGACAGAAAGAGGGGCCGGCGGGACGAGCGGAGCGGCATGAAGAAACTGGGCGAAATCCTGTTGGAACGGGGCCTCGTGACGAGCGACGACCTGGAGCGCGCGCTGGAGATCCAGCGCGAGCGCGGCGACAAGCTGGGGCGGGTGCTGATCGACCTCGGTTTCATCGCGCAAAGGGACCTGCTGCAGGCGTTGTCCGATCAACTGGGGGTGCCGATCGCGCACATCGATGGGGCGCCGGCCGTGAGCCCCGAAATCGAGCGCCTTTCGAGCCAGTTCCTGCGCCAGACGAAGATTCTGCCGCTGCGCATCGAGGGCCAGACGCTGGCGCTGGCGATGGCCGATCCGCTGGATTTTGAGACGCTGTCGGCGGCGCACATGGCGACCGGGCTGGAGATCGAACCGGAGCTTGCGTCCGAGTCGGAGATTCTCGACGCGCTGGAACGCTTCTACGGCGAAGAGGAGAAGGAAAACACGATTCTGACCCGCGATGGCGAGGAGGCGGCGGCCGACCTCGAGCATTTGCGGGACATGGCCAGCGAGGCGCCGGTGATCCGGCTGGTCAACGCGATGATCGCGGCGGCGGTGGAGCAGCGCGCCAGCGACATCCACATCGAGCCGTTCGAAAAAGAGTTTCGCGTGCGCTACCGCGTGGACGGCGTGCTGCACGAACAGGAGGCTCCGCCGCGCGAACTGAAGGCGGCGATCATCTCACGCGTGAAGCTGATGGCGCGGCTGAACATCGCCGAGCGACGGCTGCCGCAGGACGGGCGCATCAAGGTGAAGGCGCTGGGGCGCGAGGTGGATCTGCGCGTCTCGACGCTGCCGACGCTGTATGGCGAAAGCGTGGTGATGCGCCTGCTGGACCGCTCGGCGGGCGAGTTCTACGATTTGGGAAACCTGGGGTTCGATCCGCTGATGCTGAGGCGGATGGAGCACTTCACGGCGATGCCGCACGGCATCTTCCTGGTGACCGGTCCGACGGGCAGCGGCAAGAGCACGACGCTGTATTCGGCGCTGAAGCGCATCAACCAGACCGACAAGAAGATCATCACGATCGAGGACCCGGTCGAATACCAGATGGACGGGATCAACCAGATCCACGTCAATACGCTGATCGGGCTGACCTTCGCGGCCGGGCTGCGGCATATCGTGCGGCAGGACCCGGACGTCATCATGGTGGGCGAAATCCGCGACCGGGAGACGGCCGACGTGGCGATCCGGGCGGCGCTGACCGGCCACTTCGTGTACTCCACCTTGCACACGAACGACGCGCCGAGCGCGATCACGCGGCTGACGGACATGGGGGTGGAGAATTACCTGATCGCCTCGTCGGTGGTGGCGGTGCTGGCGCAGCGGCTGGTGAGGGTGATTTGCAGCGCGTGCAAGATCGAGGACGGGGAGCGCATGACGCCGTTCGGGGAGATGGTCCCGTCGTGGCGCGGGGCGGGCTGCGAGAGCTGCTTCGGCACGGGCTACAAGGGGCGCGTGGGCATCTTCGAAATGATGGAGCTGAACGAGAGCATCCGCAAGCGCATCATGGCCAACGCGGACGCGGGCGAGCTGACCAACCTGGCGCGGCAGAACGGGATGCGGGCGCTGCGGGAGGACGGCTGGCTGAAGGTGGCGTGCGGCGTGACGACGGCGGACGAGGTGATCCGCGTGACGCAGGAGTTCTGAGCCGGAGATGCCCTCGACGTATCATTTCCGCGCGGTGACGGCCGATGGGAAGAGCCGCGTAGGCACGCTCAGCGCCGAGACCGAGCGGCTGGCGACGCAGGAGCTGAGGCGCCAGGGCCTGCTGCCGGTCTACATTGGGCCGCGCCCGCCGCAGCGGCGCGAATGGAGCCTGCCCCGGCTGAAATTGGGACGCCGCCGCGACGTCCTGTTCTTCACGCAGGAGATCGCGACCCTGCTGGGCGCGGGCATCCCGCTGGACCGGGCGCTCTCGATCACCTCGGAGCTGACCGAGCACGAGACGTTCCGCACGTGCGTCAACGAAGTGCTGCGCGCGCTGAAGGGCGGGCGCTCGTTCGGCGATGCGTTGGGGACCCGGCCGGACTACTTCTCCGACATTTACGTGAGCATGGTGCGGGCGGGCGAGGCCACGGGCTCACTGGCCGCGATCTTCGAACGCCTGTCGGAGTACGAGCGCACGCACGACGAGCTGCGCGGCTACATCATCAGCTCGATGGTCTACCCGGCGCTGCTGACCACGGTCGGGCTGGCGTCGATCACGCTGCTGATGTATTACGTGGTGCCGCGATTCGCCAGCGTGTTCGCGGATTCGCACATGAAGATCCCGGTGCCGACGCAGATCCTGCTGCAGACGAGCGAGATCGTTAAGGCCTACGGACCGTGGGCGCTACTCGGGCTGGCGGCGGCCGGAGTGGCGCTGCGGCTGTATGTCAGGACCCCGGCCGGGCGGCTGCGGTGGGACGGCTCGCGGCTGCGGGTGCCGTTGCTGGGCGACGTGATCCGCAA
>Ga0074045_10002535_pt1 | contig 16902 bp, 17 predicted proteins | sample BogForMeECP23OM2_FD_94442 | JGI IMG/M metagenome (GOLD analysis project Ga0074045, IMG submission 94442) | Bog forest soil microbial communities from Calvert Island, British Columbia, Canada - Bog Forest MetaG ECP23OM2 | ecosystem: Environmental > Terrestrial > Soil > Wetlands ...
ATGCAAGATTGAATACTCCGAACCTCCAGTATTCAGCGCCATATCCGTTCCCAAGATAGATCCCGCCCAGAGTGCATACTATTCCGCCAAAATATTTCGCGTACTTACTGAAGTTCAACGTACGTCTCCACGGTAAAGATATTCGTGCGTTGCGACGTTAATCCTTGTCTAATCCATTTATGATCGTTAGTGTTGGCGGGCCCGCGGGGATTTGAACCCCGGACTTCTGCACCGAAAGTGCCGGCTCTACAGCTTTATCCGGTGTTCCTTAGGGGGTTCGGCGGTTCGCGGTCTGCGCGCATCTGCCGCTCTATCCAACCTGAGCTACGGGCCCTGTCTCGATCCAGATCAGCCGAAGTAAAAGCATTGTTAGAGTTTTCTGTTCGACACCGGAGAAAGTTAAAGAATAGAGTTGAACTTTTGGAGATTTGGTGCGGGGATACCCGAGGCCTAGCTGTACTAGGCGGGAACCAGGTCAAAGGGGCAGGACCGCCGACGATGGCGGGGCCACACTTAAGATCGAAACGTTGCCTGGGCTAGAGGAGACATCCTGTGGCGTAGAGATAAGACGCGCAAGCCTTCAGGGGTTCGAATCCCCTTCCCCGCACCATTTTTTGCTTAACCACTCCGATAGCGCACCGATCATCATAATCGCAACAAATTCTGACTATTGCCGATTTTAGTTTTGCAGCTCTAAATGCGTTGTGGCTAAAGTGTTAAATCAAAATTGCACCGGTCATCCATAATTGGATACGTAGCTTTCTTGTCAAATAAAAAATCAGAGATCGTGATATCCGCGGATCTAAATTATCAACCGTCAGAGCTGAAAGACCTCGCTGCGACATTCGAAAACAATTTCCAAGTACGGATTGAGAGATATCAGCGACTAACAGGCGTATCCCTAGAGAATCTAGCTCCGATCCTAATAATTGCTTTCGAGTCACCAATCACTCGGGACTTTCTTGAAGAATTCGGTAAAGATCTCTACGACAGCATCAAGCAAAAACTGATGAAAGTTACAAAGAAACAAGATAATTCTGAATTAGAATTCAAATACAGGCATGGATCGAAAAAGGTTGAACTCAAAGTGAAGTCGACCAACGAGAGAGTCATAGCTTCCGCATTTGATCAAATTTCCAACACACTTCAAATCATAGAGAAGAGGACGGAGACGAACGTCTACTTCGACTTTGATTCAGCTAAGCAGCAATGGATTTTAAACGATATGTCGACAAGGAAAATTGCGTTTCCCGTCGAAGGTATCATGGCGACGACAGACCCGGTAATTGTTCGAGGAAAGAAAATGCAGTTCACGGAAACGCAGCTCAGAAAGCTGGCCTCGGAAATGCCTGGGATGCCTCTTCTGTATGAACACGGTGGCTCACCCGTAGGGGAATGGAGAGAGGCGTGGTATGAGAACGGAAAGTTGATGATAAAAGGAGTGGTCTATGAACCACAAGATGACAGAGAGCGCAAAATTGTGGAACAGATAAGAACTGGAAAACTCAACGGTCTGAGCTTAGGATTCTCTGAATCAAGCGATTGACAAAAGACTAATTCGAACATTGAAAAAGGTCCTGTTTTCGTGTGTGTGGGTCTAGTGGTGCGCACTCACAAATCTGAACGAACGCCGGTTCAAATTATGGTGCGAGGGCGAGGTGTAGATTACGTATTTAATGGCACACAAAATGAGGGCACCCCCCATGTGCGTGTTCCTATCGGTGTCTGCGTCGTAGCAGAATCAAAGCGATTAGGCCGAGGATAATCCCGATTATGATTGATTCGGCCTGGAAGCCAGGTATCCCAGTTGTCCCCGTCGTTGCCTGGACCGTCATAATGGATGAAACTAGATTCGTCTGAGTAACGGTGCTGAGCAAAGGTTCCGTGATAGTGGATCCAAGATATGATAAGTATGCTGTCATGAATCCGTCAGCATTTCTCGTGGTTGAATAATTTACTAGAACAATATCCCATAGGCCAGAGTTAGGTAGGGCGAGATTAAACGCGTATGTCATCGTAGGGGGTTGACTAAGTATTGAGGATGGGAAACTTGCGCAACCTCCAGACGCCAACCAAGTCCGATAACTTGAATCTTGGGTAATGAAGATGCCTAGTGGAATATCCGATGTGAAATTTCCGGACACGTATTGTCCTTGAGTACTGTTAAAGGTTAGATTGAATTTAGCGCAGCTGTGGCTATAGGCCGTAGCATTTACCGTGAAAGCACTATTGAATAATTGCTGTGGCGGTGATAGTGACGCAACGACGCTGCTACCTGTCGTAGAGGTCATCACTTGGATACTGGTGACTTGAGTCGTGACCGTAACGTAACTCTGACTATGAACAACTGGCAGCAACAATGGAGAAAACAAAAGCAGGATAACCAATACGTGCCATATTCGCAACAAACACACTGATTATACTTTATTATTGATACGATAAAACGGTTTGCGTCGTTAAACAAACACGTGTCAGAGCATATCGACTGAAAACAATACGGGCGTCAGTTTCAATTCACGTCAAGCTAGTGTGTACAATTTCTACCTAAAGGAAGTTGATTCCACCCGGTGGAAATGAGTTTATCATGAATTTCTCAACTTCCTGTCATCGAAGCCCTATGAGCAAAAATCAACCCATCCAGACCAACCAGCCAAATCCAAAACGTCGGGGCCATTTCGGCATAGTAATAGTTGCGGTTCTTCTCATTGTCGTTCTGGTTGTGTTACTAGCGAACTATAATCCACTTACCTCACATGTTACGACTGTGACCCAGCAACAATTCCTAACGAACACGCAGAATCTCTACAGCACGCAGACAGTAACTAACGTTGGTATAATTACGAGTCAAACGACCATGACGAGCACTGCAACATATCCGATCACAACGTATCCCTACGGATCGGGTTACTATCAGAACTGTGGGTACAGCACCTGTTATCCTCCTCACTACGGGTACAATGGTTACTACAATCGTAACTACAATGGTTACTCTAACGGATACTGGTATTACTACGGCCAATCACCATACTATTGCAGCTACAATTACAATAGCTGCTACGTGAATGGTCCGTCACAATATGGGTACAGCAGCGCCTGTCAATCAACAGGTTCCAATGGTCTGAGTCAATGCTCGGGATACTTACACCAAGACCAAAACGGATGCGTAGAATTATCCATTCCACTATACAGTCCGTACAACACTGCGCAAGTCTACCAGTACTACACCCTGTATAATTTACCCTCGTCCTATCCACCGGCGGGTTCTTGGGTAACGGTGACCGGACAGGTATATCCTGGTTCCAGCCCAGGCTTCCCGTACGGCACGTCCTGTCCAGGCAACTACATCAACGTCTCTTCAATCTCATAAAACAGAAATGAGATCTCGAGATATGCCCACACTGATGTCAGTCCCGCTAAAACATGAAAATCTAGAATCATGAACAGATGTTAATCTCGACCAGTCATCGATCTCATCAGTCAACGCAATTTCGCGTCTCAAGTAGACTTTGATGCGTGCGAGTGGTGTGCAAGTAAGTGAAGCGTACTCTTTCCGATGCCCAACTTATTTGCACTAATGGTTAAATGAGCCCCTTGTGGCTATTTCTTTTCAATTGGGAAAAGTCGTCCCTCAAACACGGTTCCCCAGATTGGTATGTCTTTCAGCTTGGTTGGATCGACGGAATATGGGTCTTGTTCGAGTATAGTGAAATTGGCGATTTTGCCTGGCGCGATGCTGCCGATTTCATTCTCTTTGCGCCATGAATAAGCGGCTTCGATCGTGATGGCGCGAAGAGCAGCATCGATGGGGATACGCTGCTCGGGGCCTGCCACTCGTCCTGAGTGGGTGATTCGGTTCGCGCCACACCAAGCAAGGTATAGTGGGTGAGTTGGTCCCATCGGAAGATCTGAGTGAAATGAGTAGTGGATACCATGGTTTGTAACCGACGCGCTGCGCACCATCGCGTCGGCGCGTTTTGGTCCTAGGCCAATCTCGCTGTACTTGTCGGCGAAGCCCGTAACGTAATATGGATTGGCGCTGACGATTGCACCGAGCCGTGCGATGCGGTCTATCTGTTCTTCTGTTGAGTTAGCGAAATGGATGATCACGGAGCGACTGTCGGGACGCGGGTTTTCGCGCATCAGTTTTTCGAGCGTGTTGAGCACGACTTCTAAGCCTTCGTCCCCGTTGACGTGGATGTGCAATTGGTACCCGGCGTTCCAATAGAGCCTTGCTCGCTTTTCCAATTCGTCTGGGGGTATGATCCACTCGCCGTGATGGCCGTCTAGGTAACCGTCCTTCATCTGCATAAGTTGTGAGATGATGGCTCCGTCAGCGAGGAGCTTGATTTGTTTACTGAAGAATTCGAGTTTACTGGTGCCAGATGGGGCGAGCGCGATGGTTTTCTCTGTTTCCGTCAGCGCTCCTTCAAGACCATATCTGTCTACGATGCCGCGCCCGTCTGCAATGAAGAAGCTGTAGAACGGCGTATCATCGGATCCGAGAATTTGCTGGTAGAGCTTCCAAATTTCAGGTGTCATCAGAGCACCGGGCTCGTTGTACGCGGTTACACCGTTTTGGTGGAGCATCTTCACCAGTTGTTGCAGACCAAAAGTGATACGCTCAGGCGTAGCTAGCTTAGGCAAAATCGCCGGCAGGATCAGATTTAAGCCACCTTCGTAGAAGTGCCCCTTCGCCCAATCAGTCTGCTCGCTGAAGTGCCCTTTTCCCTGGATTGATTCTTCCGTTATCCCTAGCGCCTTAAGCGCTGCCGTATTCACATAGAACTCATGACCAGATCTGTGCCAGACGGCGATTGGTCTCGAGGCGCTGATATTATCGAGGGATTTCTTATCGATCAAACCATGGAAGAATTGATGGTATCCCCAAGTGAACAACCATTCGGTGGAGTCCTTGAGTGTGGCATTCGCTTGGCTCAAACGGGTGACGTATTCCTCCTGGTTTGAGGCTTTCTTCCATGTCTTGCCTGGTACAATCCAGTCTTCCGGAGCGATCACTTCCACAGCTAGCGTAAGAGCACCTAGAACAGGGTGAAGGTGTTGATCGATCAAGCCGGGCATGATAATCTTCGAACCAAAGATATCGTTCAAGTGGTATGGCGCGTTTCCAAGGAAGCTCTTGATTTCGTTCAGTGCTCCGGCAATGATTATACGCTTACCCAACACAGCGACTGCTGTCGCTACCGGATTCTCGTGCTCCATGGTGATAATTTTCTTAGCCGTATAGACAACTATGTCCTGCTCTTGACCTACTGGAACAAAAATCGGATTTATTTCACAGGTCATTGACGTTACAAGATATAAGCCGACTTATATTTACCAATAGGCCGACACTAAATTCCTTTACTCGCGTTTAACAATTAACTAATTACTGAAACTGCGCTGGTTCAATTGGCGTTGATTATTCGAGGTGACGAGCACTCGTCGATCTCAACATATCAAGTTGGCTGAATGATTCAGTCAGCCAGTAATGGTTCGTTGTGAGAATTTTGTGCTTCGAGGATTGTAAACAGCTTTCTTGATTATATCCTCTGAACTGACACCGTGTGTCCGGAAGTATTCTTCACAAGCATATGCGATCAAAATGTCTTCATACCCCAACCCGCAATCGCAAATATAGAGCGTCTTACCGCCGTGGATCTCTTCTCTGACCAAATTATAACGGATCATAGAACATCGACTGTTCATTTAATAATACTTTCTAATGTGAAAAGCCCAATCGCGCGCAGACTGTAGTTTGTATGATACATGCCCTGACGCAAGTTTATGATTTAATCGTAATTTCATCCGGTTCGGCTTGATCGCGGATTTGTTTTACCAAAGTTTAAAATGGTAACTCAGGGCGTAGCGGAATCGTCAGGCTGTTTACAGTGAAGTTGAAACCTAGAGACGTAACAGTCTCGGCAGTTTTCTCTGTTCTTACCGCAATCGGTGCCTGGATTTCAATACCATTACCGATAACTCCTGTGCCGTTTACCTTGCAGGTGTTCTTCGTTCTGTTGTCCGGCGCGGTGTTGGGAGGGAGACTTGGAGCGTTAGCCCAGATGATATATCTACTGCTCGGATTGATTGGATTACCAGTTTTTGCCGGTGGAGAATCGGGTCCAGGAGTTCTAGTTGGACCCACGGGAGGATACTTGTTAGGGTTTGTCGTGGCAGCCTACCTGACGGGTAGAATCGCTGAAGGTAAACGCTTTTCGCGTTTCGTTCGAATGATAATTGCTAGTCTCTCCGGATTAGTTCCGATCTATATGTTCGGAGAGATTGGATTGTGGGTGTGGCTGCGAAGCAGTCTCCCAGTCCTACTAATGATTGGAGTGATCCCGTTTCTTCCAGCTGATGTAGTCAAGGCAATCATGGCAGCGTATATTGGTAGTAGAAAACAAATGAGGCAACTGCTTCAAAAGGAGAATTAGGTTCTATGCGATGAGGACAAATTGCGATTGGTTATCGTTGTGTCCATTTCCGTTCTGAGGAATGTTGCTTTAAGCTGCATTACGCCGTTCAGATTCCTTAGTGCTTTCTCAAATACGGCGACTTCGCTAGCGCGTCCTTTCAACACAACGATTTTCAGGCAATGAGAGGCTCCAAGATGCACGTGTAACGATGATGCGATTTGATCGACATTTTCATGTTCCACGTCCGTGAGGGCGGCATCTATTCCTCTAATTTCATGGTTATAGACAACGGTGATGACCGCGGTTACCGGTTCGTTTGCTTTGAAGGAATGCTTTTCCTCGCTGATGAAATTGCGTAAGGTTGATTGTATTGCTTTCGAGCGATCCACAAATCCCATTTTCGTTGCAACCTCATCGAAGCGTTGTAACAGTTCGGGTGAAAGAGAGAGACTTATTCTGGTGACTTTTTCCTTAGATCTCATTCTTAGCGCTCATTATTACTGATCTCGGGCGTTCTATTAAGTCAGTATTACTGATGATTAATTTTTTATTACTACAATAATCCATTCCAAACGACTGTAACGGGAGGAGGTGTGAAGTGTCTCGAGATATCAAAGCGGGCGACTCGGCGATCGGTCTTTCTCGAGGCGAGAAAGCAAAAATTGTGATCGTTTATGCGTTGATCGGAACCGCTACAGTGCTGGGGCTTGTGGCGTCGACTATCGTAGGTAAACTTTCGGTTCTACTCGCTGGACTTGGAATAATCACTTACACGTTTGGGTTGCGTCATGGTGTTGATGCGGATCATATCGCCGCGATTGATAACACTACGCGGAAGCTGATTCAGGACGATCAGCGTCCATTCACGGTCGGTATGTGGTTCTCTTTGGGGCATTCGACGATCGTTATCGCGTTAATAGTGGGATTGGTTGTCGCAACTAGAACCATAATTGGGCATATTCCTGCACTGGAGAGTGCAGGTGCAATCGTTGGAACTTTGGTTTCTGGTGTTTTTCTCTGGTTGATAGGCTTAGTTAACTTGGTTATTGTTTTTGGTATCTACCGCATTTTTCAGAAATTAAAGAAGGGAAGGTTGAATCAGGACGAATTGGATAATCTACTGGAAAATCGTGGTTTCTTGAACCGTTACTTTAGGCCTTTGTTCAAGATTGTGAAGAAACCTTGGCAGATTTATCCTATCGGAGTCCTGTTCGGATTGGGTTTCGACACGGCAACAGAAGTCGCTCTTATCGCGATCAGTGTTGGAATAGGAGTTTCATCTTCTATTCCTGTTTGGATGATTCTCGTATTACCGTTCATGTTCACATGTGGGATGGTTCTGGTCGATACGACTGACGGTGTAACAATGCGTGTGGCGTATGGGTGGGCATTTCTTAACCCCTTGCGCAAAATTTACTATAACCTTACAGTAACGGTGATTTCTGTCCTTGTAGCGCTCGCTATTGGTAGCGCTGAGCTGATTCAAGTTGTCGCATCTGAACTGAACCTTACCGGCTCCTTTTGGAATTGGCTTAACAACCTCGATTTTGAAACCTTAGGTTATGGGATCATAGTTATCTTCCTTGTAACGTGGTTAATTTCCGTGGGCGTTTGGAAGTACAATCGTTACGATGAGTTTTCCTTGCCGAAACAGATTTCGACCGAGTGAAGAGAGCTGTGATCTTGCCGCTTACAGATTTTCCCATGTGTCGAGAAAGGAATCAACTGCTTTGTCTAGAAAGCTTTGTCTGTAGGCCGAGAGGATTTTAGCCAATTTTTCAGGTTCGGAGATTTCGAAACAGGTTAACTCACTGCCCTTCCTCTTCTCTCGCGTGACAACTCCTACTTGTTCGAGCCGTTTTAAGTACCAGGTGATTGTGGAAGGAGAGAGGTTTAGTTCTTGAGCAATCGTCTTGTAATCTGATTCTGGGCGTAGAATGAGAAACGTGATGATTTCTCTAAGGCGTGGGTGTCTTAAGATTGAGATGTATGTCCGTTCTTCGTGTAGGATCGGAGGTGGATAGAAACGTACGAATTGGCCATCGCGCTCCGATTCTATGGTGCCTGATCTCAACAGTGTTCGGAGGTGATGCTCTAACGCTCCGTTTGCTAAGCCAAGTCTTCTTTGAATTTCTCTGAAGTGAAGTCCTGGAGAGCGCAACAGGAGACCTCCGATTCTTCTACGAGAATCCGACAGAGTGTACTCACCAGGTTCTACATGACCCTCGTTATGCGTGAATTAATGCGTGTTGGTGCAAACTTCCATTTTACTTTCGAATTTCAGTGCAGAGACTCATTTGCCTATCGCGTTGAAGGCTTGCTGGAAATCTTCGATTAGGTCTTCAGTTGCTTCTATCCCGACAGATAAACGAATCAGTCCATCAGTGATTCCCAGCGCGTTTCGGTCCGCTGGTGACATTCCGGCGTGTGATGTTTGCACTGGGAGTGTGATTAGGGTCTCTACGCCACCGAGGCTGGGAGCCACAATTGGTAATGTTGTACCATCAATGAATCGTTGTGCAGCGGCAGCGCCTCCCTTAAGCTCGAAGCTTAGAACGCCTCCAAAACCATCGAAGAGTTCGCGTGCTCTCTTATGTTGTGGGTGTGTTTCGAGACCTGGATAGTTAACCTTTGCAACGGCTGGATGATCGTTCAAGAACTTTGCGATTTTGAGTGTGCTCTCGTTATGATATCTCATTCTAACCGCGAGTGTTTTCATACCTCTGTGTAGCAGGAAGCAAGCGTGAGGGTCGAGTGATCCACCTAAATGATCCAGCCTGCGTTTAACTTTGTTCACAAGCTCTTTGCGTCCTATAGCTGCGCCGGCGACAATGTCGGAATGACCATTCAGATACTTTGTGCAACTGTGCAGTGATAGATCGAAACCATGTTCTGGTGGTCGGAAGTTGATTGGACTTGCGAAAGTGTTGTCGATTATTGTCACTAAGTTGTTTGCTTTTGCGAATTCCACAATTGCTTTGTGATCCGCGACTTGCAACGTAGGATTCGTAATTGTTTCGACGTAAATCGCTTTAGTGTTCGGTCGCAGTTTCATCTTCCATGATTCCGGATTGTTTCCGTCAATGAAGTCGTAGGATATACCGAATGAACGAAAATCTTTCGTGACGAAATCATGGGTTCCGCCGTAAAGGCAGTCCTGAGAAAGCAGATGGTCTCCTGAAGAGAGAATTGACAGTAACGTGGTTGAGACGGCCGCCATCCCACTTGCCATTACCAACGCGGCTTCGGCGTTCTCGAGAGCCGACAATTTCTCGTGAAGCGCGACGTGGTTAGGTGTGTTGTTCAAGCGTATGTACATTAGATCGTGGTAGCTTTTCTCACCAGAATACTCGAACATCGTCGATTGAAAAATCGGCATACTGACAGCGCCCATAATCAGCGGGTCAGGTTCGCCTGCATGAATGAGTTTAGTGTCTATATGCTTGAAGTTCTTCGTCAATGAATTCTCTGCTCGTCATTGGAATCGTAGAATTGTTGTATAATAAACTAGCAGTGAGGAACGTATGTTACCATGGCCTGATGTCGAATTGGTAGGTATGCTGCGTTTGGCGAGCGATCATCTATTCAGGAGTATTTCTACTCCGGTTGTGAAGTTAATTGAGCACAAATGAGACCGTTGAAGCTACTATATCGTGTCCTTTGTGTCTTTGGGTGTTTCCAGTGATCTTATTCGTCTAGTGGCAGTCTCGAGTTCTTTTTCCAGTTCGTTGATTTTTGATTTCAACTGTTGGACGTCTTCGCGCAAGCGTTGAGGTTCACCTCCTGTTATTGAGTTGGTTAGGTCTGTTTGAAGTTTAACGATTTTTTCTTGCAGTGCGGTTCTAATCTCTTCAACTTCAGGCAATGATTGTGCAAGTGCTTCCTGCATTTTGCTTAGTTGAGTTTTAAGTTCGGTAATTGCTGAGTCGAAAACTCTGGCTCCTTCTGTCGCGGTTTTCGGGATTGATTTCGCAATTTGTTCTCTCAGCCTTTCAATCTCGATTTTAAGCTGTGCTTGAGCTCCCGCTATCTTTTCTTCAGTTTGAGAAACGTTGCGTGATTTTGCTGACTTGAGTTGGATTTCGTTAATTTTTGATCGTAGGCTTTCAGCTTCTTTTTTGGATTCTTTCAATTTTAGTTCGAGTTCTGAGATGCTTTGTTGAAGGCGTTCCTTTATGCTGTCGAGTTGGGCTTTTGAAACTGATTGATGAAGCTTCAACTCCATTTGTTTTAGTTTCCTGTCCAATGAGGCGTTAGATGGCTTGTCTTTCGAAGCGTTTGTTTTCTTCGATTTGACCAAAATCAATAACTCCTATGCTAGCTTACGTTTACACAGTCCTGTTCCAATTTAATAGGTATCGCTGATTTTAATTTTGGATTGAACTGAGGTTACTTGACGTCGACCATTACTAGAGCTAGTGCTAATGATTCCGATAAGCGCTTCTTTCCCCCCTTTGACTTTGGAGCACGTTTGAGAGAGGTCCCTTTCGGTGATGATCCATACTGAAAGTATGGCTTCATACTGTTCTACGGTGTCCGTATTTTGGTTCGATCGTTACTTTGTGAACATCTACTTTGGATGTCGCGTATAGGGTCACAAAGGGTTCAGGTTTGGTTGTTTCTCCAGCTAATATCGAGCCTGATGAGCTTCCAAGGTCCGTGTAGAACACGTCGCTACCATCGGTGAATATGGCTGCGTGAATTCGGGAGGGAATGGTTCTGACGTGACTATCGTATTGGGTAATTTCCGTCTCTGCTTTTTCTGACCAAACGAGAAGCATTGAGTCGTTCTTTGTGCGTCTTCCTAAGATGTATGTCTCTTTTTTTTCAATGGAAATCGAATTCATACCACCGGTCAATATGTGTTTGGAGTCGCGGTAGGTCAGAGGGGTGTTTCGTCCTAGGATTATGGTAACGGGGTCTATTGTTTGACTTATTTTGAATGGTTCGTGAACCTTAATTGAACCGCTCCCATACTCTATTGAATACGAAGTGTATGCGTCGTCAAATGATGGATAGGTTTTTCGGAAGTTTTGAGTAACTTTCTCTAATCTTGATTGAAGTGAATTCGGTTGTTCCAAATCGGTCAACAAAAACGTTTAGATCGCGATAAATTAAAACTTGGTTCGTGAGAATCAAGTGCAAGTTTGATGTATCCAATTCGTTGCTTCGTCGTATCTGGAACGAGAAGTCCCGGGAGGGCAAATCTAGTTGCAATCAGGATTAGGCGCTGTTATTCTGGCTGGCGGTAGAAGTGCACGGTTGCCCGAGAAGTGTTTTCGAAAGCTTGGCTCTAAAGAGTTGATCTTGCATGTCTTCGAAAGAGTGTCTCAAGTCACTTCGGAAATCATGATTGTGAGTAAGGATGCTTCATCCGCATTGCGCCTTCGCGAGATTCTTCCTTCAGCCAGAATCGTCCTAGATGAGCTTGAAGGTCAAACGCCAATGGTTGGATTACTCTCTGGGCTTCACGCGACACGAACAGAGTACGCGTTTGTGTCGGCATGCGATACTCCATTCATAGAACCTGAAGTTATTCGTGTGCTGTACGAGGCAGCGTTGGGAACAGATGGTGCGATTCCGTCGAATGGAGAACTTGAGCCTCTTTGTTCCGTATATCGCCGATTAAGCACGACAAACGCGGCTGAGTTTTGTCTTCAAAATGGCCAGCTAAGTATGCTCGAATTGATTTCACAACTGAGGACACTAGTCAAGGTGCAAAAGGCACGATTACGACGAGTTGATCCACAGCTGTTGACATTCGTAAATATCAACACAAGCAGTGACCTCGAGAGAGCTGAGGAGTTGATTCGTCACGTCTAAGACGATGCAATTTGTTGATTTTCTATCACTATCCAGTTCCTGAGAGGGAACAGATAAAATTACATTAAGCTCGGAAGGATAGCTCCTCTAAAGTGAGATTATGCCTAAGAACGAGATCGACAAGAAGCGACTGCCTTCAACGCTCCGACAATTCATCGAGAAGTATCCCAAGGTGTGGTCAGCACATGAGGATCTGGGAATGAAATGCGCGCAAGCGGGTCCGCTGAACGAGAAGCAAATTCAACTGATCAAGATTGCAGTTACAGGATCTCTGACGCTTGAAACTGCCTTCAAGACGCACGTCCAAAAATCCTTTCAGACTGGAGCATCAAAACCTGAGATCGAGCACACAATAATCCAGCTGCTGCCAATTTTGGGTATGGGCAGAACTATGATGGCTATGAAGTGGTATCAAGAATCACTGAATCGCAAACGATGATCTTACTCACTCTTTGGTTGCGACTTCGCCGCTATGCATCGTAAGACTCCGGTAATGATTTTCGTAGTCGGAACGAGTGGTTCCGGCAAGACGACCACTATTGAGTATCTGACCGCCCACCTTACAAAACTAGGCTTTCATGTTGGAATTGTAAAACATATTCACGAGGGAGGTCTGAATCTGGATACGCGAGGAAAAGACACGTGGCGGCATGCACGGGCTGGTGCAGAGTTTATTGTTGGTGTCGCTCCCCGCGAACTCTTATTTTTCAAGAAGACAACGAACGAAACCGGACTTGACAATGTTCTCTCCAATTTGCGTTCTGAGCCAATCGATGTTCTCTTTCTGGAAGGTTACTCAGCGAATTCTTCAAAACATTCGCACAGGATCGTGACGGCAAACGGCCTGACGGATCTAAAGCATACGCTGAGCAGAAATCCACTGCCTATTCTCGCCATCACAGGACCTGTGGCACATTCGAAATGCAAAATCAGGACACTTGCGCTTCCATCAGAAGGAGCGGAGTTGACCGCTATGGTTCGTCGATTGATCCGTCCCAAGGAGTTGCAGGATTCTCTTCGAGAAGCAGCAAAGGAACACGGAGGGAAATGTGTCGGACTGGCAGTCGGACTGCGAGCCAGTTATCTGGTATCTAATATTCTCGGAGAGCTGTCTTCAGGTCTGGGAGTGTTCGGAACAAAACGATGCATCGTAGAAGCGTTCAGATACATGTATCCGAAGATTCAAATCAAAATGAAAAAAAGACGAGACGATTTGATCATTGTCAGCAAGGAAGAAGTGAAGGTGCTAATTCGATTGGTTCCCAAGAAGGAATACCGCTACGCTACGCAGGTGCTAGATGTACCGAATGCGGAGTTATTCGAATCAGTAAAAATCGTTCAGCAAAAATGATCTAAGTCGGTCGGTCAGCGATTTCTTTAGCAATTTCTTCTTTCGTCTTTCCTTCTGTGGTTATTCCAAGGGATTTAGCCGCTACTATGAGCGGATCAACGGCAGATGGTGTGGATTGCGGCGCTGACGTCGAGGGTGGGGTGTAGGTGGAGGGTGAGGTTATTTCTCTTGACGCTTTCTCGAACTCGCGTTTCGCTTGGGCTATTGATCTGGCCATTTCAGGAAGTTTCTGTGGTCCCCATAGGAAGACGACTACCAGTATTACGACTACGCTGATGAGTTCGAATCCTACTAGCGCCAAGCTCGCATCGCATAGAATGTGGGGTCAGCGTCATATAAGAATGGTTGGCTGTTGCGAAGTATGAGAATGACCTTACGAGCAACTTCCCGAGTATTTGAAATCATATTCACGATGAAGTGCCACTTCTAAAGACCTTCTCATAAATTTCAGTCTGTCTACATTTCGGACAGAGTTTAATCACCTCTTCGCTGCCAGGTAGCATTGCACAAACTTTCCTGAACATCTTCGCCGATACGTATGGAGTATTGCATCTTGCGCACTTTATCATTTCGTCTCTGTAGACGGTTCTGGTGGCAAGTTTGATTGGGCCGCTCATTTGAGATAGCGTTATCGAGTGTTCTGGACAGATTTTTGCACATAATCCACAGCCTGTGCATTCTTCCGAAGTGAAATTCAAATTCTCTTGTTCAATCGCGAGGGCTTGGTGAGGACACGATTCAACGCATGCGTTACATAGGGTACATGATTCGGCTATGATCATGTTTGTTAGACCAAGTCCTGCGGCCAGCGTTTGTCCTCTTGATAATGCGTTGAGAGAATTCACATAATCCTTCCACGGGCTTTCCATTGCCCTGAATGTTTTATCGCATGGTTGGGCTGATTTGATCATTACATCTAGTTTAGCGGAATCAACGTTCCCTTCCATGTAAGCTAATATTGGTCCGTCTGTGCCAGAGAGAGATGATATTAGGTTTAGCGCGTGCTTCGCGTTCTCTTTGGCTGCACATTGTCCGTCTCCGCAGTGAACTATCAGTACATCAATAGAAGCCGCGGCAATCGCGATTTGTCTGACACCCATAACGCCGATTCCAGGTACCTCTTCGATATCCATCCATGGCCGAGGAGTGATATTACGTTCATCACACGTTATTGCGAGTGCTTTTGTCGGGGCTGATGAGTGCTTTATCGCATTCAGTAGGCCTTGGTAGGCGTCTTCCGATAATCGTGGAATTTGGATTGCGGCGACAGGGCAAACTCCGGCGCATAGCCCGCATCTGATGCAATACTCGTTCGAGACGGTAACGGAATCGTTTTCAATCTTCAGAGCTCCTGGGGATGGGCATGCGTCGACGCATTTCGAGCATCCGAACTTAGCCTCGCAGGAATCTGTCGATACTATTGGTAAGTCGTTGAGGTTGTGAGAGTTGTGTGGAAGTCCGAGTTGGAAGAATTCGCGACGTGACATCACTTGGTTTGGCGAGGTTTCTTTTGTTGCGAATGCCTTGTCTGACTTTGTAAGTTTGCCGAGCTTTGCATTTACTCGGAAAAGTATTTCCTCGAGCGAAACTGGGTTAATAACTTCAATTGTTTCCCGGAGCAATGCTTTAGTTTGGTCGCTAGGTGAGCTTGGTTTTCCTATTACGAGTGCGATTGGAGTGTCAGTGTTTGGTGACGCGTCGTTGTCGGCGTAGATTGTTGCTTCGGGCCAATTAGAACGAACGTGTGAGGTTATTTTGTCTGTGAATTTCGATTCCAAGCCGTTAAAGTAGACGGTCACCTTCAACGCGAACTTCATCCTTGGAAGTGTTCTGATTCACTCTTCACAAAAGTCTTGAGCAAGTTTGCAGCCGATTTGTGAAATGAGTAGCTGGTTGATCGAAGAATACATTCGGCAAATCTATCTACCCAAGGTTCAATATGTTCTCTGAGAAACTCTTGCTGCATCTCTCTTCTTTTTGCAGATTCTTGTGGATTCCCTTCTTCTAACGCTCTGAGTTCTTCGGCGCATAGAAAATGCATAAACTCCATTTCTACGGCGATGTGATCGGGTAAATCATTGAAGTTTTTTGCCAGGACTAGATCTGCTTTTGCATATCTGCGTCGTACATCAGCAGTCGACGGACCCATCACAAGCCCCTTCTCTAAGAGCGGTCTGTCTTGATGATAGATTGATTCGTAAGGCGGACATTTTACGTGGCCTGGGCCCACAAAGAGTCTGAGATATTCCTTTTCTAGATCCACATTAGAAATGCCTGTTGAGTTAACTTCCGGTTGCGAGGCGCTTGCATTCGTGTCAATAATTTCTTGCGCATCGAGAATTGACTTGTAGAGAGCTGTCGCATTTTCTTGAGGGGGAGAGAATGCGAGAGCTAGGATTTCGTAGACCTTGCTTCGGAAGTCAGCTTGTTTCGATGGAGTGGAGCCTGACGTCAGATAGTCTCCTCTGCAAATCTTCGAGTGGGTAGTTGAGAGTGGGCGCGGTGTTGTTAACTTATGGGAGGATGACTGAGGTTACGGAGACTAATATTACGAAGATTGCTAAGTAGCCGACGACAAGTAGCAGTAGCCAGGCTAGGTAATTCTTGAGCGGCAACGTATTTGCGAGTGCTGCTGAGAGTGTTATGATTATTCCTAGGATCCAGATTAATGGAGCCCAGAGCACACCTGTGCTCGCCAGGGGGATTGATACGACAACACTTGTTGAATCTCCTAGCACCCAAAGGGAGACTCCTGTAACTATTAACAGGAGGCCTAACAGGAGAACGGATAGTGTCTTGACGCTTGTCATTTTTCTTATGCCTCCACTGCATCCAATTCGATTATTGGAAATATCTTCAGGAAGACAACGTACAGCAGAGCCGCCATCCAGAATGTGCCTAGGATTATGGATACTTCAGTTACAGTTGGAATGTAGATGCCGGTTTGATATAACGGCGGGTTTAGGAGTGAAGGTACGACGATTATGAAGCGTTTGATCCACAAGGCTACGTTAAGTATTATGGATGCTATGAAAGCTAATTTGGGGTTGAATGCCTTCCTGGCGAAGACTGGTTTGAGTAGGATTATCGCGGGTATACCGAATCCGATAATCGCCAGCGGCCAGAAGATCGGTGCATAGGGACCGCTCCACAGGAAGCTTGAGACTCTCAGTTCTGCTGACGGGCCCATATAGTTTGTAGTGAGCTCCTCCGCAATCCAGAGGTAAATGTAGATGATTAGTACGTTTCTGAGAGCCCAAGAGATGCCTTTGAGAACCTCATCGGTGATCAACGATTGCCATTTGTAGAGCC
>Ga0074045_10002536_pt1 | contig 16900 bp, 14 predicted proteins | sample BogForMeECP23OM2_FD_94442 | JGI IMG/M metagenome (GOLD analysis project Ga0074045, IMG submission 94442) | Bog forest soil microbial communities from Calvert Island, British Columbia, Canada - Bog Forest MetaG ECP23OM2 | ecosystem: Environmental > Terrestrial > Soil > Wetlands ...
ACTGGAAGCGGCGACCAAGAAATAACCTTTGAGCGTATGGCTTCGTTGTCGCAAACCGATCCTGTCGGCGAACTCCTCAAGCGAATCAGGACCATCGCTGTGGTGGGTCTTTCGTCCAATCCGCTGCGTCCGAGCCATGGCGTGACGGCCTACATGCAAAGCGTGGGATATCGGATTATTCCAGTAAATCCGCACATCGAAAGTTGGCTGGAAGAAAAAGCTTACCCTTCATTGCTCGATGTGCCACCGGCCGAGGCAAAGAAGATCGACCTCGTAAACATCTTTCGTCGGCCTGAATTTGTAGAAGAAGCTGTAGATCAGGCTATCCAGTTGAAGATTCCGGCAATCTGGATGCAGGAAGAAGTAATCCACGAAAAGTCCGCCGAGAAGGCCCGCCAAGCGGGCATTTTCGTGGTGATGGACCGCTGCATTCTCAAGGAACACAGAACCCGCTTTCGATAGCTGGGCTACCTCGCGCTCTTGCCATCGCAAGATCCGCAGCCTGAAGGCCGAAGACCCTAAGATCCGACCCCAACAAATACAACGGTCGCGTCGTCGTTCAGGCCCACGCCGTTGGTGAATGCCCGGACATCGTCGACGATGGTGACTGCGGAAGCCTTGCAGTTCGAAACGTGCCGAGCCAGACGGCCCAATCCATACTCCTCTTCTCCCTCGTTCGCGGCCTCAGTGATGCCGTCGCTGTAGAAGACAAGCCGTGAACCGGAAGAAAGCGCCACAGTGGTTTCAGAATAGTCGCCAGACATTAATCCCAGTGGAAGCCCCCGTTCGGTGTCGAGAAAGTGGGCGCCCTGGCCGTCGAGAAAGAGGGGATGCAAATGGCCGGCGTTGGCAAAGGTGACGCTGCGGGCTGTGGGATCAAGCACTGCGTAGATCATGGTGACAAACTTTCCCGCGGGAAAATCGGACACCAGCAAGCTGTTGAGCTTGGTCAAAACCTCGCCCGGGGTGCTGCACGCTTCGGCCAGCGACCGCAGCATGCCGCGCGTAGCTGACATCAGCAGTGCTGCGGCAGTGCCTTTTCCCGAAACGTCTGCCAGCACCAATCCCCAACGGCCATCCGGAAACGCGATGAAGTCATACCAATCCCCGCCAACGGACCGGGCCGGGATGCTCAGACCTGATACCGCGAAGCCAGGAAGGTACGGCGAAACCTTCGGTAGAAGGGCTTGCTGAATCGCTCGCGCTTCCTGAGCTTCCCGGCTCATGACTTCGCGCTCCGCGCGTTCCGACTGAAAGCGCTGCGCGTTATGGATTGCCACCGCCACGTGGTCGCACAGCGCCTGCAGAATTCTCAGTTGAGGTCGTGCAAAGGCATCCAAATCAGGATGGGACGCGGTGAAGACCCCGACCAAATCTTGGCCCACCAGCAGCGGAATCGCGACTTCTGAATTCGTGGAGTGCTCACAAGCGATGTAATACTCATCCTTGTGCACATCCGGGGCATAGCGGAGTTGCCCGGTCGAGGCGACGTAGCCCACCATACCTTCCTTGCCAATCTTCAGTCGAAAACCCTTGCTGTTCACGGAACAGCCATGCACGCCGCCCAGCACCATTTCTCCGCGAGCCTCGTCGTGAAGATAGATGCTGCTCTCCAGAAGGCCGAAGGAGTGCGCTACATCATTCACAATACTGTCGATGAGCAGATCGAGGTCAAGGATGGAACTGATCTTTTGCGCCGCCTTCTGCACTTTTTGCAGACCCTCGACCTGGCTGTCGAGCTGAGGGTGAACTCGAGAGACTTCGTCGAAGGCATTGGCAGGAAACGTAGACATCGGGCACGGCCTAAAGTACTTTTCTCAGCTCTTTGGATGCCGCGCGGCAGCTTTAAGACTCTGTCTTTTGGCGGGATCGATTAGTATCCGGGGCGCTGGAGCGCGCTTTCTTGATCTCTTCCATGCGCTCGCGTATGCGCTTCTCGATCCCCTCATTCGTCGGCCTGTAGTAAACGCGATCGCGCAGATTGTCGGGCAGGCATTGCATGTCGGCGACCTTGCCATCGAGATCGTGCGCGTATTGATAGTTCCTGCCGTAGCCCAATCCTTTCATAAGGCCCGTGGTCGCATTGCGCAGATGCAGCGGCACGGGTTGCGCGGCGGTTTGCTCGACATCCTGCTGCACATCGCCGTAGGCGGTATAAAGCGCATTCGATTTAGGCGCGACCGAGAGATACACGACCGCCTGCGCGAGTGCCAGATTTCCTTCCGGCATGCCAATGAAGTCGACCGCATCGCGAGCCGCCATGCACAGTGAAAGCGCGTTCGGGTCCGCGAGACCGATATCTTCCACCGCCATGCGAACCACTCGGCGGGCCACGTAGAGAGGATCTTCGCCGGCCTCAAGCATGCGGCCCAGCCAATACAAAGCCGCATCAGGATCGCTGTTGCGCACCGACTTGTGCAGGGCCGAGATGAGGTTGTAATGTTCTTCGCCGGCCTTGTCATAGAGCAAGGTGCGTTTCTGCAACGCATCGCGAACAATGTCGTCGGTAATTTCCGAAAACGAGGGTGCCCCACTCTTGCCCTGAGCGGAGTCGAAGGGTCTCTGGTCTTTTGCGAGAAGTGAGGATTTTGCCAATCCCGCGGCGACCTCCAGCACGTTGTAGGCGCTGCGCGCGTCGCCGCTGGTGTGGCTGGCGATTCTTTTCAAGACCTCGTTCGAAGCGCGCAGCTTCATTGCGCCCAGTCCGCGTTCCTCGTCCTCAAGAGCACGCATCAGCAGGAGAACGATCTGTTCCTCCGTCAAAGGCTGCAGAACGTAGACGCGGCAGCGCGACAGCAACGCCGAGTTGATTTCAAAGGACGGATTCTCGGTGGTGGCGCCGATCAGCCGGATATTGCCTTTTTCCACGTGCGGCAGGAACGCGTCCTGTTGAGCCTTATTGAAGCGGTGGATCTCATCGATAAAAACAATCGTGCGAGTACCGTATTGGCGCGCCCGCTCGGCGTCGGCCATCACCTGCTTGATCTCTTTGATCCCCGCCAGCACCGCGGAAAACTCGATGAACTCGGCCCTGGTCATGCCGGCGATGATCTTGGCCAGCGTGGTTTTGCCCGTGCCCGGTGGCCCCCAGAAGATAAGCGAACCGGTATCGTCGCGCTCCACTTGCGTGCGTAGCGGCTTGCCCGGACCGATCAGGTGCTCCTGGCCGACGTATTCCTCAAGCGTGCGCGGACGCATCCGGTCGGCCAGGGGCCGGGTTCGGTCGGTGGCGGAGTTCGCATTCGGAGCGGGTTGAAAAAGTCCCATAAGCGAAGCTCTTAATGCTTTTAGCCTTTGGCCCTTAGCGAGGAGCTAAGAGCCAAGAGCTAAGAGCTAACGGCCGCTTTTCTTTGCCTCGCCGCCTCATACAAGACGATGCTCGCCGCGACGCCGGCGTTGAGCGATTCCACCTGTGGTGTGTGCGGAATGGCGATGACTTCATCCATTGTGCTCATTACATCTCGCGGCAATCCAGCCCCTTCATTACCGAAGAAAATTGCCGTCGCGCCTTTCAAGTCGGCCTGATCCAGCGGCGTTCCCTTGTGCGACGAGGTCGCGACCAGCCGTACTCCGTGCTCTCTAAGTTTCCGCGAAACCTCGGCCAGTTTTCCTGCCGCGGATTTCCCCTGCGCGTGAGCGTGAACGATCGGTAAACGAAACACCGACCCTGCCGACGCTCGCACAACCTTCGAGTTGAACGGGCTCACCGTGCCCTCACCCAGAATCACTCCCGAGCACCCAAAGGCCTCCGACGAACGCAGAATCGTACCCAGGTTGCCGGGGTCTTGCAGGCCGGCCAGCGCGAGAATCGGGCCGACCTGCAATCGCTCGAGGATGTCGTCGAGCGAGAATTCCTTCAGCCGCACCAGCGCGGCCACGCCCTGCGGAGATTCGGTCGAGACCAGGCCGTCAAACAACTTATCCGGGAGCAGCAGAGTTTCCACGTGCGCCCCCAGCTGCGGCAGCAGGCGTTCGGCACGGTCTTGCGCAGACTCGCGAAAAAATACCGCGCTGAAGCGGAGACCGCTGCGAATGGCTTCTTCCACGATGCGCAGACCCTCGATGGCGCACTCCCCGGTTTCGGTAAGCTCCGCGCGCGAAAAGGCAAGCCGCAGTTGCTTCACCAGAGGGTTGTGGCGACCTTCGATGCGCCGAAGCCGGTGTTGCAAGTCGCTTGCGATTTCTGGAGATGGTTTCATGAGGAAGATTGCGCGGACGATTGCGGGTTTACGAATCGAGTTTACGAATCGAGCCTACGAACGATGATACGCCGCCCGCTACCTTGCAGCCCGCTGCCGTATTATGATAGCTTTCGCGATCTAAACAAAACCTAAGCCTGAATCGCAGTAGAAGGGAGCGCCGTGCGCGCCGAGATCCTAAAAATAAGTAGCGACACGCCCGAAACCTCGCTGGTCAAGTACGCCGCCGACCAGATTCGTGCCGGCGAAGTGCTGGGCATGCCGACCGATACCTTCTACGGCCTGGCCGCCGATCCCTTTAACCTGCGCGCGGTGGACCGCGTGTATGACATCAAGACCCGCTCGCGCCACAAACCTTTGTCGCTGCTGATCGAGAGCGAGGATCACGCCGAGGAACTCGCCAAAGATCTCACCGAGGAGTTCTACGCACTCGCGCGCAAATACTGGCCGGGACCGCTGACCATCATCGTGAAAGCCGGATCGCGTCTGCCCTTGAAAGTGACCGCCAACACCGGCAACGTTGCGCTCCGCGTGCCGAACGCGAAGATCCCGCTGGCGGTAGTAACGGCGGCGGCGATTCCGATCACCGCCACATCGGCCAATCTCAGCGGCGCGTCGGAGTGCACCAGCGCCGAGCAGGTCCGCGACCAGCTCCAGGGGCGCATCAACATTATCGTGGACGGGGGCGCCTCTCCGCGCGACGTTGCTTCCACCATCGTCGACCTCACCGATGAGATGGCGCGCTGGCGCATCATTCGCGAGGGCGCCATTCCCGCCGAGGAGATTTCCACCTTCTTCGCCAAAGGATGAACCACGTCACAACCCCGCGCCATCCCCAACCCCGGTGGTTTCTGCGGGGGATGGCAGTGGCCGCGGTTGCGGTCGCGGCATTTCTGCTGGCGGTCGGCATTCGCATCATCCACACTGCATCCCTCGACGAAGCCCAGTCCGCCGACGCCATTGTGGTCTTCGGCGCGGCCGAGTATTCCGGACGCCCCTCTCCCGTTCTGCGCGCCCGGCTCGATCATGGCTTTGAGCTCTTCGAGCGCGGCATCGCTCCGGTGGTCATCGTCACCGGCGGCGCGGGCTTAGACCCGAGCTTCAGCGAGGGCGGCGTCGGCCACGACTATCTCATGCATCACGGAGTTCCAGAGCGTAACCTGATTGCCGAGACTCAGGGCCGCGACACCGCCGAGTCGGCCGTACGCGTGGCCGTAATCATGCGCACCAACGGCCTGCATAGCTGCGTGGCGGTGAGTGATGCTTATCACGTCTTCCGTATCCGGAAGCTGTTGGAGCATGAAGGGATTCGTCCGGTATACGTTTCACCCCGGCCGGATTCGCGTCCGCGCGGCGCTTTGCTGCGCGCATACGCGGTGTTGCGGGAAGCCACCAGCTATTTAATGTGGAGGCTGGGGATGACATAAGCCGGACGTCGGACTTCGGACCTCAGACTTCGGACCTCGGACAAAACGTTCCTGCCGCCGGTCTGAAGTCTGAAGTCTGACGTCCAAGGTCTGAAGTCCAAGGTCCGAAGTCCGCCTTCCCTCACCAGCCGTTTCTCTCGCGCAGCGAAGTAATATGCGTCACGTGATGGCGGCCGTGCCAGGCGTAGAGCGCCAGGTTCTTTTCCAGACTCATTAAACCGAGCTCGGGATGGCGGAAGCTGCGCTTCCACTCCTCGGGCTGCAGCGAGCGCAGAAGACGCATCCAGCGATCATGCAGCGATTCGAGCAACGCCAGCGACACTTCCACGGGGGTGGCCTGCGTATCGGCCAGTTGAGCCCAGCGGTCCTCGGCATAGGGCTTGATTGTAGGCTCCTCTTCGGTGAGAGCCAGCTTGGTGCGAACATAGGCGTTGAGATGGCTGTCGGGAACGTGGTGCGCGACCTGGCGCACGGTCCATCCGTCGGGACGATAGGGAGTGTCGAGCTGTTTTTCCGAAAGGCCGTTCACGGCTGTGCGCAGGTTTGCCGGGGTCTGTTCAATGTCGTTCAGGTATCTCTGTTTCTGCTCCTGGGTGAGCGGACCGTTATAAGCGAATTTACCGATGGGATAGCGCAGGTCGGTCATTCTGGTCTCCGGATCGTGAGCCTTGCCTCACAGATGACTAACGAACGAGGGAGGGTGCAAGAAAAGCGCGATCATGCATTGACTTTCATGCCCTCTAAATGTACTTCAAGCGAGATAAGCTAAATAAGCTGTATTACCTATTTATGCTATAAACAATATCAAGTGGGTACATTTGTGGGTATAATCCACTGTGGAGTTTAGCTGGGACGAACCCAAGCGCCAGTGGGTGCTGGCGGAGCGAGGGATCGATTTCCTTCGCGTCGCCTTCGAATTGTTCGATGGCCGGCCTTTGCTGACCGTCCCGACTCCGCGGGACGGCGAAGACCGATTCCTGAGCATTGGTTTGATTGAGGGGAAATTCTTCGCGGTGGTCTGGACTTGGCGCGACGATACCGTGCGGATTATCACGGCAAGGAGGGCGAGAGATGAGGAAGAAAAACGGTACCGTGCGCTATACGGCTAAGCAGATCAAGAACAAGATCGCACGAGGGGAAGACCGGACGAATTGGGCCAAGGTGAATGCCACGACTGGCGCCAGGCTGGAAGCATCAATCCGCGCTGACGTGGATGACGTTCACGGCGATCCCGACTGGACACAGAGCGTGATAGGTATTCCGGCTCCCAAGGACCACATCAATATCCGCATTGACCACGATGTTTTGGAATGGTTCAAGAAGAATGGCAGAGGCTACCAGACCCTCATGAATAACGTGCTTCGGGCCTTTGTGCAAACCCGGCGACAGGGCGAGACCGAATCAAGACAGCGATAGGTATGGGACTACTGCGGAATTCCGAACCTGCTCAGTTAACCGCAACCCGTGGGGTTAACGCTCGCCCGACCCCATTCCCTCCGGCTTCGCATTTCGGTTCCTCGTGCCCTAAGATTTGTGCATCCAACTTTGGTTTATAGGCTAAACTGCCAATTCTGGGCGAGTTAAGCCGTTTGTGGCACGATTCGGGCGGAGCCTTTGCGCCTTGGCAACCGAGGAACTATGGCAGCGTCAGTCTGGTCTGGACATTTAACTTTCGGCCTCATCTCCATGCCGGTGCGCTTGTTTTCCGGGGCGCGCAGCAGCGGCATCTCTTTCAACATGCTGCACCGCACCGACAAGGTGCGCGTGAAGCAGCAATATATTTGTCCGGTCGAAAACATCGTTGTCGATCGCAGCGACATCGTCAAAGGCTACGAGTTCCGCAAGGACGAATACATCGTCATCGAGCCTGAGGAGATCAAGAAGATCGAGCCCCAGACCGCGAAGACCATGGAGATTCTGGAATTCGTGAAGGCCGGCGACGTCGACCCGGTGTACTTCGAATCCTCCTATTACATGATGCCCGAGGAGGCGGGGCGGCGTCCTTATGCGCTTCTGACCAAAGCGCTCGAAGAGAGCGAGTACGTGGCCATCGCCAAGATCACGATGCACAACCGCGAGTACACGGTGTTCCTGCGGCCGCATGAAGGCGGATTGATGCTGCACACCATGTACTACGCCGACGAAGTGAAGAAGGTGGAAGGCTTCGGCGCGCCCGACGTGGAGTTGAAGGAAGCCGAAGTAAAAGTGGCCCATCAGCTCATTGAGGCCTTAGCCGATGAGTGGGACCCGGAGAAATATAAAGACAGCTTCCAGGAAAATCTCAAGAAGCTGATCGAGACCAAGCTCGAGGGCGGAGAAGTGACAGCAGTCGAGAAGCCGAAGAAGCTGGCTCCAGTCGTCGATCTGATGGCTGCACTCAAACAGAGCCTGGCGCAGATGGAAGGCAAGAAAAAGCCGGCGGCCACTGCCGTGAAGACGGAAGCATCGGCGGCCGCCTCTGCCGGGAAATCGCGGCGCGGACGGTGAAGGCGGCTCCGGTCTCCCGGCTCGCGGTTTAGCCTCCGAATCAAACCCCGTCCTCCGGTTATTCAGCAACTGAACCCGGCTCGGCGTGCGGCGACGGTCCCCTAAAACGGTCGTGGGCGTCCAACTCGCCCCTCTGTCCCTGCATCCCAAAAAGCGAGCAGCGTAAACCCGGAAGCCGAAGAGCGGAAGCCGGAGCCGTTCCCACTGGCGCGCTGCGCATCCAGCCGTTAGAATGTTGAATTCCTCGCAATCGTACGAACAAAACTTTCTTGGGAGTGTCGATGAGTTTTCGAGTGGTTCGATTGGTGGCAGCATTGCTTCCAATTCTGTTCTGGGTGGGGTGCGGCCAGGTGTATCGTCCCGTGGTTATTCCTTGCACCGAGGGTGGGATCCCCGGATGTCCGAACGAGCCGCCTTCGATTCCCGCCAATTTTCACGCCGTGTTTGCTATCAGCACCAACGTCCCGAACTATCCCGGCGGAGCGATGCAGATCGACGTCGCGGGGGATACCATTATCGGCGAGACGCCCACCTCGGAGCCCGCCGAGCCCAATCTTGGAGACAATCCCACGCACCTCGCGATTCTTCCCAACAATTCCCGAGTCTTTGTGCCCAGCGCGGGGAGCCTGCTCAGCGGTGGAATCGATGTGGTTTCATCGTTCTTTCCCGCCTCCCAGTCTTCGACCACGCCCGTCATGGGAGCGGTAAGCACCATCCCCTTGCCCACCGGATCGTTGCCGGTTTTTGTGAATACAGTCGAAGATAGTTTCATTTATGTAGCTAACTACGGTACGAATTCCGTGAGCCAGATCAACACCAACACCAACGCTGTGGTGAACACGGCGACCGTGGGAGTGAATCCCGTTGGCTTGGCCGAGGCCTCGATTCCCGCCGGCGACAAGGTCTACGTGGCCAACCAGGGCAGCAACACTGTAAGCAGCCTGAATTCCGCGGATCTCTCCCAGAATTCGGTCTCGGGCTTCACGGGCGTTACACCGGTATGGGTGGTGGCACGCAGCGACGGGCAGAAGGTCTACGTGCTCACCGAGGGCGACGGGCAACTGGTTACCATTGATACCGCTACGGACACGGTGACGGGAAGTCTTCCGGTAGGCGCCGGGGCTAATTTCATTCTTTACGATTCGCACCTGAACCGGCTGTATGTGGTGAATCCTTTGACCCGGCTGCTCTATGTTTTCTCGATCACCGGCGGGGCAAACGATACTCCCAGTCTGCTGACGCCCAGCGGGCTGACGGTTCCCGGCCTGAACGCATCGACGACGCCGGCTTGCCCGGCCTGTACCGCCGCAGTTCCGGTTTCGGTTGCGGCGTTACCCGATGGCAGCCGGTTTTACGTAGCCAGCTATCAAACCGCATCGCCTTGTCCGGACACTCTTGCCGGTTCGCCCTCCGCTTGCCTGATCCCTGGCCTCACGGTGTTTAACGCCAACACCTTCGCGCTCCAGTATCCCAGTGCGCCGACTCTAACTTTGCTGACCGACCCTCCGTTCGCGGCGAACCTGAGCACGAGTCAATATCAGTACGGAGTGGGGCCGGTGGCTTCGTGCGAGACTGCAGCCTTGTACCCTGCCCTATACTCACCGGGCAGCACACGTTTCCGGCTTTTCACCGTGGCGTCGGTCGATAGCACACGGGTTTATGTGAGCATGTGCGACGCAGGCGCGGTCGCCGTGATCAACACCACCGGCAACAATATCAACAATCCTTTGGGTGGAACGCCTCCGGATACGGTGGTGACCGATCTGCTTGCGGCCTTGAGCGGACCGACACAATCAAGTGGCGAGCCGCCGCCGCAGAGGCCGATCTTCCTGATTACCGGACAGTAGATCCAGTAGATGGTGAAGCTGATTTAGCTTCGGGTCGCGACTTCTTCTTGCGCCTCGCGCGCGGCGTAATGGGAATCGACATACTCATCGAGGATCTCGATGAACTCGGCGACGATGCGGTCGCCTTTCAGCGTAGTGAACAAGCGTCCGTCTACGTAAACCGGGGCCTTCGGTTCTTCGAAGGTTCCCGGCAGCGAGATGCCGATGTTGGCGTGCTTCGATTCGCCGGGTCCGTTGACCACGCATCCCATGACCGCGAGCTTCATTTCTTCCACGCCGACATAGCGGCCTTTCCATGTGGGCATCTGCTGGCGCAGGTAGGTTTGAATCTGCTCGGCCATCTCCTGGAAGAAGGTGCTGGTGGTGCGTCCGCAGCCGGGGCAGGCCGTAACCTGCGGCGTGAAGCTGCGAATGCCCATGGATTGCAGAATCTGCTGCGCCACGCGAACTTCTTCGGTGCGGTCGCCTCCGGGAGCCGGGGTCAGGGAAACTCGGATGGTATCGCCGATGCCCTCCTGCAGCAGCACGCCCATGGCGGCGCTCGAGGCGACGACTCCCTTTGCGCCCATGCCCGCTTCTGTGAGGCCGAGGTGCAGCGGATAGTTGCAGCGCGCGGCGAGGGCGCGGTAGACGTCGATCAAGTCCTGCACACCGCTGACTTTGGCGCTCAGAATAATCTGATCGGGACGCAATCCAAATTTTTGTGCCAGGTCTGCCGAATTCAGCGCGCTCACGACCATGGCTTCCATAGTCACTTCGCGGGCGTCTTTGGGCTCGGCGAGCAGCGAGTTCTCGTCCATCATGCGGGTGAGCAGGACCTGGTCGAGCGAGCCCCAGTTCACGCCGATGCGCACCGGCTTCTGATACTTCACCGCGACTTCGATCATGGTGCGGAAGTTCGAGTCCCCAGTGCGTCCAATGCTGGCGTTGCCGGGATTGATGCGGTACTTGGCAAGATCGCGGGCGCACTCGGGATACTTCGTAAGCAGCACGTGGCCGTTGTAATGAAAATCGCCGATGATGGGGACGCGCAGGCCCTGCTTGTCGAGTTGCTCGACGATATGGGGAACGGCCGCTGCCGCCTCTTCGTTGTTCACGGTGACGCGAACCAGTTCCGAGCCGGCGCGAGCCAGAGCTGCACATTGCTGCACGGTCGAAGGGATATCGGCCGTGTCGGTATTGGTCATGGACTGCACCACAATCGGTGCATCCGAGCCGACGCGGACGCCTCCGACTGCGGCGGTTAGGGTTTTTCTGCGGGGAATCGTGGACATGGAAGGTATATTTTAACACGTCAAACACGAGGCCTATTACTGCGGAAGAACGGGCTCCCTCAGCCAAAGAGTTCACTGTGCGAGCCCAGGCGCACAAGTTGGAGAATGCCTACATCGGGTTTGCGATAGATCAACAACAGATCCGGCTTGAGGTGGCACTCGCGACAGTCATCCCACTGCCCGGAAAGACTGTGGCCGCGGCTATTCTCCGATAACGGTTTGTCTTCAGTCAAGAGGGAGACGACTTCGGAGACGAGGGAATCAATGTCGCGTCGGTACCGCCCGCGTTTCTCGCGCTTGAAGTCGCGGCGAAACGCCCCGGTGCGTTCAATCCTCCGCATCCAAGTCGCTCATGAGGTCAGAGACTCTGTTAAATGATCTCAGGCCTCCTTTGCGCGCTTCCTGCATCGCTGCGGCGGTCTTCGCGTTGGGAAGCTTTACTTCGAAGGGCAGCGCTTTCTCAACTGCTACGCGCGTCAGCAGGACGCGAACTGCGTCCGATAGAGACAGTCCGATAGCGGCCAGGGTCTTAGCGGCCTGAGCCTTGATTCGCTTTTCTACTCGAACATGAACCATCTCGGTCGCAGCCATTGATTCCTCGTGAGATACATTGTATCTCGTCAGGAACGAGCCGACAATACCATTCCTTTGCAGCAACGGCCCATCGACCTGGCAGAATCGCTGCTGTGGATTTCTCGCGCGAAATAAATTCCCTTCCGGCGTACAGGGTGGGGCGTATCGGCGCGTCGATCCCGATTTCGGATGAATTTTTTCTCGTCCGATCCGCTGGGAAACCGCGCCCAGCGCGGGTTTCGCCAACGTGGACTTTGCAAAATCTGGTTTTCAAAGAACTTAGATACCAAAATCTTGAAAACAGGTGACTTAGAGACGCGATTTTTGGCCTCTCGCAGCGTCACGCGCTCCGTAATGATCGCGCAGTCTGGGATGCCCAGCAAGGTCAGATGTCACAACGAGGTTGTGGAAAGGAGGTCAGTCGAGCGGTTCCTTGGGGTTCGCAGGACCTCGGCCGGGGTTCACGCTCCCGCAAAGAACGCGGAGGATGGGCCAGCGGCGGAGGCTGGCATGGGAGGGAGGCTTGGCCAACAGCGGCCTAATGAACCCAGGCCGCCGGATCCTTCGGCTTCGCTCAGGACAGGCAGCCGATGCGGCTGTCCCCACATGAGTTCTCAATCATCTCCGGCTTTGACTTCGCTTGGCCGACGCCCTACTATACGGCCACGAGAAACTTGCGGATATGATCGATCAGACTATCTCCCATTACCGCATCATGGACAAGTTGGGCGGCGGCGGCATGGGAGTTGTTTACAAGGCCGAAGACACCCAACTGGGGCGCTTCGTCGCGCTCAAGTTTCTTCCCGACGACCTTGCCCGCGATGCCCAGGCTCTGGAACGTTTTCGCCGCGAAGCCCGCGCCGCTTCTGCCTTGAACCATCCCAACATCTGCACCATCTACGAAATCAGCAACCATGAAAGCCAGTCCTTTATTGCCATGGAGTTTCTGGATGGGTCGACGCTGAAGCATCGCATCACCCATCGCCCTCTGGAAGTAGGACTGCTGCTGACCCTGGCCATTGAGATCGCCGACGCCCTCGATGCGGCTCACGCCAAGGGAATCGTGCATCGCGACATTAAGCCGGCAAACCTGTTCGTGACCGAGCGCAATCACGCCAAGATTCTGGATTTTGGACTGGCGAAGGTGATGGCGGAGCGGGGCAAAGTTTTAGACGCGACCCAGGCCACCGCCGCCGAGCCGATCGTCGGAGTCAGCCTCGAACATCTCACTTCGCCCGGTTCCACGCTCGGCACGGTTGCCTACATGAGTCCGGAGCAGTCGCTCGGCGAAGCATTGGACGCGCGCAGCGATCTGTTCTCTTTCGGCGTGGTGCTCTATGAAATGGGCACTGCCCGCCTGCCCTTTGAGGGCAACACGCCTGCGGCAATTTTCAATGCCATTCTCAACAGGGTTCCAACCGCGCCGCTGAGTCTGAACCCAGAGCTTCCGGCGGAACTGGAGCGCATTGTCAACAAAGCGCTGGAAAAGGATCGCGATCTGCGCTATCAGAGCGCCGCCGAGATGCGCGCCGATCTCAAGCGCCTGCATCGCGATTGGCATCCCTCCTCGCGGCAGATGGTTGCGGCCGCGACGGATTCAGGCCTATCGGCTGCTCCGCCGGTAGCGCCTGCGACGGCTTTGAAAGAAGGGACGAGAGAAACATCCCCTGCTGCCAGGCGGCCTGCGATGCCTTTGTTTGCCGGCGCCGCGTTGTTGGCACTTTTGGCCGTGGGCTTTGTCGCGTTCTTTAGCGGTCAGAAATCCGCCACGCTGCCTGTGCCGACCTTTCGCGAGCTCACGTTCCGCCGCGGCGCCTTGCTGGCAGCCCGCTTTGCTCCCGATCCGCGCTCGGCCATCTATAGCGCATCCTGGGAAGGCAATCCCCAGGCGGTTTTTATCAGCTCGCCAAATTCCACCGAATCCCGCGACCTCGGCCTGACCCAGACAGAAGTGCTGGCAGTTTCGTCGTCGGGACAGATGGCCGTTCTGCGCAACTTTCGCATCAGTGACAATAGCTTCACCCACATCGGAACCCTGGCTCAACTTTCCGTCGGCGCTGACGCCCCCCGCGATTTGTTGGACAAAGTGGAGCAAGCGGATTGGGCTCCGGATGGCAACTCACTGGCAGTGGTACACGTGGTCGAGGGCAAGAGCCGCCTCGAGTATCCCGTCGGCAAAGTGCTTTATGAGACTGCAGGTTGGATCAGCCACGTTCGCTTTTCTCCGAAAGGCGATCGCCTCGCATTTATTGACCATCCTCTGCGCGGCGATGATGGTGGGACCATCAGCGTGGTCGATCTCAACGGCAAAAAGAGTGACCTGACCGAGCGCTGGGCCAGCGCCTACGGACTGGCATGGTCTTCCTCGGGCGACGAAGTCTGGTTCACCGCAACCTCGACTGGATTCAGCCGTTCGCTGCGCGGAGTCAGTCTGTCGGGCAAGCTGCGTGAATTGTTAAGCGCCCCCGGAACGCTCACCCTGCATGATGTGGGAGCCGGCGGCCGTGCCCTGATTTCGCGTGACGCCATGCGCTCGGGCGCGGTTGGACTGGCGCCCGGGGAAAGCAAAGAACGCGACCTCAGCTGGCAGGACTGGACCGTTCCTTCCGACATTTCCGCGGATGGAAAGCAGGTGTTGTTCACCGAGGCGGGCGAGGCCGGAGGCGGCGAGTACGCGGTTTTCATGCGCAATACGAATGGAGCCTCCGCAGTTCGTTTAGGAGAAGGATCTTCGCGCGCCTTCTCGCCTGATGGTCAGTGGGCCCTGGTGTTGCGGCAAAATGTGTCTCCTCCGGATTTCGTACTGCTCCCGACTGGCGTGGGACAACAGCGCGCGCTTCCCACCGGCAACGTAATTCCCAATCGCGGCGAATTCTTGCCCGATTCCAAAGCTCTGTTGTTCGATGGTCACGAAGCCGGCCACGCTTCGAGGGTCTATCTCATGAATCTGGAAGGTGGGCAGCCTCGCCCCATTACGCCTGAGGGATTCAGTTTATGGGCGCATTCTCTTTCGCCTGACGGCAAACTGATTGCCGCTCGCTCCAGCGATGGAGTTGCGCTTGTGTCCATGGATGGTGGCGCTCCGCAGCCCGTGGGGAGTTCCCAGCCCGGGGACCTGCCGCTCCGCTGGTTGAAGGATGGGACGATGCTGCTGGTGGGAGGCCGTGGCGAAACCTCTTGCCCGGTTTCGCGACTGAATGTACAGACCGGCGACCGGACGCTATGGAAAGTTTTCAGCGTAGCCGACATAGCCGGCGTGATCAGGACTGCTTGCCCTCTTATTTCCGCCGACGAACAGCATTACGTTTTTGGCTACAACCGCAATCTATCGGACTTGTTTCTTGTGGAACATTTGAAGTAGGTTGGCCGGCTGGTACGGCAGGAGCGCATCCTGGATGCGCAGCTACCACGCCTGTTTCTTCGCACAACCCCTTCTGATACTCTGCCTAAGCCATGCGCCTTCCCCAAAGCGTCTTACTCCTGGCCGCGGTAGCCGGCTCCGTCTTCGCCCAAGACCTCAAACCCGTTGCCGATCGACTCGCCGCGCAAAACGCTCTTTTCGATGAGCAATATGAAACCGATCTGCGCGACTTTCCGGAGCGAGCCACCGCTTATGGCGACTATCGTTACAACGACCAGCTCAATGACTACTCGCTCGAGGGCATCCGGCAGCATCACGAGAACGACGAAAGCTTTTTGAGGCGGCTTCGGGCGATCCCGACCGACGGATTCTCCGATCAGGATCAACTCTCGCACGATCTCATGCTGCGAATCCTGACGCAGCGCAGTGCCGACTACGATCTCAAAGAATATGAGATGCCAATCAATACACAGGGCGGCCCGCACACGAATTTGGCCGATCTGCCGCTTTCGGTTCCTCTCGATTCAGTCAAGCACTACGAAGATTACATCTCGCGCCTGCAGCAGATTCCGCGCGCCCTCAGCCAGAGCACCGAAGTTCTGCGCGCCGGTGTGAAAGACGAACTGGTGATGGTGCGTTTTCTGGCAGAGAAGGTTCCCGCGCAGTGCGATGGCATTGTCGCCGCCGATCCATTTTTGGAGCCGACGAGAAAATTTCCGGCGGAGATCTCCGCGGACGATCAGAAACGCCTCGCCCGGGAAATTACGGCTGCGATCAATACTGACGTTCTTCCGGCTTACAAAACATTTGCCGCCTTTATTCGCACTGAGTATGCGCCGCACGGCCGCACAACCTTATCGATCACGTCTTTGCCGGATGGGGAAAAGCGCTACGCCAACGATATTTACGGGCGCACCACCACCCACATGTCGCCCGACGAGATTCATCAGCTCGGCCTGCGCGAGATCGAGCGGATCGAAAACGAAATGACTGCGATCGCGAAGAAAGAGGGATTCGCCGATCTCGCATCGTTTCGCGCCTGGCTGAAGGCGAATCCGAAATACGTTCCGACCTCTTCGGAGCAGATTCTCGACGTTTTCCGCCATTACATTGCGCAGATGGAGCCAAAGCTTCCGGAGCTCTTCACGCTGCTTCCCAAGTCGCCAGTCACGGTAGAAGCGATCCCGGAATTTCAGGCGTCGGCAATGTCCCACTACGTGACCGGCACGCCCGACGGCAAACGTCCGGGGCGCGTCGTTGTCGCCACTTCAGACTTTGCTCATCGCTCGCTAATCGACGATGAGGCCATCGCCTACCATGAAGGCATCCCCGGACATCACATGCAACTCTCGGTGCAGCAGCAGTTGCAGGGCCTGCCCAAGTTCCGGCTGCACGGCCTCGGCTTCAACGCCTACATCGAAGGCTGGGCCTTGTATGCCGAGCAACTCGGTAAAGAGGTTGGCTTCTATCAAGACCCTGTCTCGGACTATGGCCGGCTGTCGTCCGAACTCTTTCGCGCCGTGCGTCTGGTGGTGGACACGGGCATCCACTCGAAAGGATGGTCGCGCGAGCAGGTGATTGAGTTCTTTCGCAAGTCCGGCGCGGTGGATGAGCCTACCCTTCAATCCGAGACCGACCGTTACATCTCATGGCCGGCGCAGGCCCTCAGCTACAAGCTTGGCCAGTTGAAATTTCGCGAACTGCGCGAGCGAGCGAAGACAGAGCTGGGGCC